>Ga0154533_108_pt1 | contig 1840 bp, 2 predicted proteins | sample RifGroF1_FD_105676 | JGI IMG/M metagenome (GOLD analysis project Ga0154533, IMG submission 105676) | Flavobacteria bacterium GWF1_32_7 | reverse complement strand
AACTAGTTTTGGATTATTGAAAAAAGTGGCATCTGGAGGAGAAATGTCGCGCATCATGTTGGCGATAAAAGCCATTTTAGCTAATTATTCTAAATTACCAACCATTATTTTTGATGAGATAGACACCGGAGTTTCTGGAGAAATCGCAATTAAAATGGGTGAAATCATGAAAGAAATGAGTGCTACTATGCAAGTATTCGCCATTACTCATTTACCACAAATTGCAGCTAAAGGAAATTCGCACTATAAAGTATCCAAACGAAATCAAGGCGATACTACGATTTCAGAATTAAATCTGTTAACCTCAGAAGAAAGAATTCAACAAATTGCTGAAATGTTGTCTGGTAAAGATATTACAGATTCAGCTTTACAGCATGCAAAAGCTTTGCTGAATTAATTTTTTAAAGTACTTTTGTTATAGATATTAAACGACAACAAACCAATTATAAAAATAGAATATCATGATTATAGAACCAAGAATGCGAGGATTTATTTGTTTAACAGCTCATCCAAAAGGTTGTGAACAAAATGTAAAAAATCAAATTGAATATGTAAAATCGAAAGGAAAAATCAACGGACCAAAAAGAGTATTAGTTATTGGTGCTTCAACTGGTTTTGGTTTAGCTTCAAGAATTACAAGTGCATTTGGTTCTGATGCTGCTACAATTGGTGTGTTTTTTGAAAAAGCACCATCTGAAGGTAAAACAGCTTCTCCAGGATGGTACAATTCTGCAGCATTTGAAGTTGAAGCTGAAAAAGCAGGATTGTATGCAAAAAGTATTAATGGTGATGCCTTTTCTAATGAAGTAAAGCAACAAACAATCGATATGATTAAAGCTGATTTAGGTCAGATTGATTTGATTATTTACAGTTTAGCTTCTCCAGTGCGTCAACATCCGGTTACTGGTGTTTTACACCGTTCTACTTTAAAGCCTATTGGTGCTACATTTACTAATAAAACAGTAGATTTTCACACAGGAAATGTAACACAAGTTTCAATTGAACCAGCTAATCAAGAAGATATCGATAACACTGTTGTGGTTATGGGTGGAGAAGATTGGGCAATGTGGATTGATGCTATGAAAAATGCTGGAGTATTAGCAGAAGGAGCAACTACAATTGCATATTCTTACATCGGACCAGAAGTAACTGAAGCTGTTTACAGAAAAGGAACAATCGGAAGAGCAAAAGATCATTTAGAAGCTACAGCTTTCGAAATTACAGAGAAGTTAAAAGATATTAACGGAAAAGGGTATGTTTCAGTAAATAAAGCCTTAGTAACTCAAGCAAGTTCGGCTATTCCAGTTATTCCATTATACATTTCATTGTTATACAAAATAATGAAAGCTGAAGGAATTCACGAAGGATGTATCGAACAAATCCAACGTTTGTATGCTGATAGATTGTACACTGGAAATGAAGTTCCAACAGATGAAAAAGGAAGAATTCGTATTGATGATTGGGAAATGAGAGCTGATGTCCAAGAAAGAATCGCTAAATTATGGTTAGAATCAACTACAGAATCTTTAGTTGAATTGGGTGATTTAGCAGGATACAAGCAAGATTTCTTAAACTTATTTGGCTTCGGATTTGAAGGTGTAGATTATCAAGCCGATACTAACGAAATGGTAATGGTGCCAAGTATTAAATAATTAACACATTTCATATAAAAAATGTTACAAAACCCTAACCATGTTAGGGTTTTTTGTTTTTCACCGACGTTTTTTGTTTTTCACCGATGTTTTTTGTTTAACTTTTTCTTGAAATTTATTTTAACTTTTTGAGTATTAATAAATTGTTAAATTTGCTTCAACATAACACAAAAAAAACATATTTCATG
>Ga0154533_122_pt2 | contig 1846 bp, 2 predicted proteins | sample RifGroF1_FD_105676 | JGI IMG/M metagenome (GOLD analysis project Ga0154533, IMG submission 105676) | Flavobacteria bacterium GWF1_32_7 | reverse complement strand
CGAATAAAGTTCTACTAGAAAAGATAGAAAAAAAGTAATTTTTTCATCAAAACACTTGCAGAAACAAATATTCTTTGTATATTTGCACTCGCAATACGGTAATAGTAAAGCAATTTATTGGGGCGATTAGCTCAGCTGGTTCAGAGCACCTCGTTTACACCGAGGGGGTCGGGGGTTCGAACCCCTCATCGCCCACCAATTTAAATCCTACAGAAATGTGGGATTTTTTGTTTTATAACCTTTTTGTTTATTCTCCATAATGAATTACACTATAATGTAACAAACATTCAATCAAGGCGTCTACTTTATCTAAATGATTTTGTTATGCGATTTATCTTAATTTTACTTTTTCTATCAACTTCTCTGTTTTCAATTGCTCAAGATTCAAAATTAGAAGTTTTTAAAAAAGATAGTTTACTCATCTTTAAAAAGAATCCTATAAAAGGATTTCAAAACAATTATATTTTATTTATTCCCAAAGGAACTCCAATTAATAAAAAAATAGTTCTTCTTGTTGAACCTAACAATACTGGTAAAACATCAGATAGTATAAGTGTTCATGAAAAATATGCTATCGATTTGGCTTCCGTAAGTTCGGTTGGAAATAATGTTTCAACAATGCTAAAAATCCCATTACTAGTTCCTATTTTTCCAAGACCTTCATCTCAAGAGTTAATTTACACTCACGCTTTAGATAGAGATGTTATTTTAAATAACTCTCAAGAATTAAAAAGATTAGATTTACAATTAATAGCAATGGTAGATGATGCTAAAAGTGTTTTAAGTTCCATGAATATTGTAGTTGATGACAAGTTTTTTATGAATGGATTTTCTGCTTCGGCTACTTTTACAAATCGTTTTGCCTTTATTCATCCTGAAAAGATAAAGGCTTTAGCTATAGGAGGATTTAATGGTGAATTAATGCTTCCTGAAAAGAAAATCAATCAATTTAAATTTAATTACCCACTTGGTATTCATGATTTTTATCAATTATTCAATAAAAATTTTGATATAAATCAATTCAAATCCATTCCGCAATTTATCTACATGGGAAAATTAGATGATAATGATGCAGTTCAATTTGATGATGCTTATAACGATATAGAGCGCAATCTAATCAATACAAATTTAGGAAGCGATGTACAGAATCGATATTTAAAATGTCAAGAAATCTATAAGAAAAATAATATAAACGCAACATTTATAACTTATGAAAATGTAGGGCATTGGACAACTTCAGAAATGAATTTAGAAGTCATTAAATTCTTTTTTAATCAGATGCAAACTGATTAAAATTTAAAAATTATTAGATTGGTTAGAATTTTAATTTCAAATCTTCATTCCCTATATTTGTACAAATTTAAAATTCATGCAACACATAATAGATCGCTTTATAAGCTACGTAACTATAGATACCGAATCAGATCCAAATTCTGATACTACTCCAAGTACAAAAAAACAATTAGACCTTGCAAATTTGCTAGTCAAAGAATTAAAAGCAATGGGAATGACTGAAGTAACTATTGATAAAAATGGTTACGTTATGGCTACTTTAGAAAGCAATGTAAAACACGAAGTTCCAACTATAGGATTTGTTTCGCATTATGACACTACTCCAGATTTTACAGGTGCTAACGTAAAGCCTCAAATTGTAAAAAATTATGATGGTGGAGATATTGTTTTAAACAAAAAACAAAATATCATTTTATCACCAAGTTACTTTAAAGACTTGTTGCAATACAAAGGACAAACTTTAATTACTACTGACGGAACTACGCTTTTAGGTGCCGATGACAAAGCTGGAATTACCGAAATTATGTCGGCAATGGAATATTTAATCCAACAT
>Ga0154533_109_pt2 | contig 4109 bp, 2 predicted proteins | sample RifGroF1_FD_105676 | JGI IMG/M metagenome (GOLD analysis project Ga0154533, IMG submission 105676) | Flavobacteria bacterium GWF1_32_7 | reverse complement strand
CTTGCGAAACTTCGGTGGCGCCGTTAGGTTGTGTGATTGCAAATCATAAACCGTTGTTTATTGGAGTTTCGGATATGTTGAAAATTTCGACCAACAGAACGGTTGATTTGCTCAAACGCGAATTGGAAATTCAGTTAGACGAATTAGAAAATAAATGGCATTTCTCAACGTTAGAAAAGATTTTCATTCGTGAAGAAATGTACATCGACTTCAAATTGTATTCCGACAGAGAATCGTTGTACAAATATATGTACGACCGATTTGAGCCGTTTTTAAAATCATTTGTTCGAGAAATTAACGATGATGATTTGCAAAAATTGACACAAATTCCAATGATTCGTATTACACGTTTCGACTCGGATAAAGCCGATGAAGCGATTTCGAAATTGGAAGCCGAAATGGAACAAGTAAAATATCATTTGGATCATATTATTGATTATACGATTGATTTCTTCCAAAAACTAAAAGACAAATACGGAAAAGGGCGCGAGCGTCAAACTGAATTAAGAAGTTTTGATAATATTGAAGCTACGAAAGTAGTTTTGAGAAATACGAAACTATACGTGAACAAAGAAGAAGGTTTCTTTGGAACAGGCTTAAAGAAAGACGAATACGTTGCTGATTGTTCGGATATTGATGATGTAATTGTTTTCCTTCGCGATGGAAAAATGATGGTAGCGAAAGTAGATGATAAAAAATTCGTTGGAAAAGACATTATTCACATCGCTGTTTTTGATAAAAACGACAAACGAACCATTTACAACATGATGTATCGTGATGGTAAAAACGGTTCGACTTTTATCAAACGTTTCAATGTTTCGGGTGTAACTCGTGATAAATTTTACGATTTAACACAAGAAAAACCTGGTTCAATGGTGTCGTATTTCTCTGCCAATCCAAATGGAGAAGCAGAAGTGGTTACGATTTTATTACGTCAAGTAGGAAGCGTGAAAAAACTGAAATGGGATGTTGATTTCTCGGATATTGCTATCAAAGGAAGAGCTTCTCGTGGAAATACGGTAACCAAATATCCAATCAAAAAAATCGAGTTAAAAGAGAAAGGAATTTCGACTTTACGACCAAGAAAAGTTTGGTTTGATGATACGGTACAACGCTTAAATGTAGACGGAAGAGGTGAGTTGTTAGGCGAATTCCGTCCAAATGATCGTTTGTTGATTGTGAATCAATCCGGAAAACTAAAAACCATTATTCCAGAATTAACCACACATTTCGACGAAGATATGATTGTGTTGGAAAAATGGAATCCAAATAAACCGGTTTCGTGTATTTATTACGATGGCGAAAAAGAACGTTATTTTGTAAAACGTTTCTTAGTTGAAAACGAAAACAAAGAAGAAATTTTCATCACCGAACACGAAAAATCGCAACTAGAAATTGTTTCTACAGATTGGCGTCCAGTTGCTGAGGTAATTTTTGCCAAAGTAAAAGGCGTTCAAAAAGAAAATCAAATTGTTGATTTAGAACAATTTATTGCGGTAAAAGGAATCAAAGCTTTGGGTAACCAATTAACTACGGATAAGGTGAAGCAAATCAATTTATTAGATTCACTTCCTTATGAAGAACCCGAAGAAATTGTTCCCGAAGAAATTGAAGTTAAAGACAGTGTTGATATCACCGATTTCAATATTGAATTAGACGACGATGGACAAATAACGTTATCTTTAGATTAAAATATACTAATTTATTACCTGCAAGGTCTTATCACTTTGCAGGTTTTTTTATTTGATTTTTATCATATTTTTTAAAAATTTCATTCGCTAACTTTACTATAAATTATAACACAACAACTAATGCCAACATTTCCTTCAGACATTGAAATTGCGCAAAACGCAACCATGTCTCACATTAAAGAAATCGCTAATAAAATCGATATTTCAAACGACGATTTAGAATATTATGGCAAATACAAAGCCAAATTACCACTATACTTACAAAACGAAAATCCGAAAGGAAAACTAATTTTAGTTTCTGCCATGTCGCCTACCAAATATGGCGAAGGTAAAACAACCATGTCAATTGGTTTAACCGATGGATTGAATTACATCGGTAAAAAAGCGATTGCGGTTTTGAGAGAACCATCTCTTGGACCAGTTTTTGGTTTAAAAGGCGGTGCTGCTGGTGGTGGTTATGCTCAAGTTTTGCCAATGGAAGACATTAATTTGCATTTTACAGGAGATTTTTCGGCAATTGAAAAAGCGAATAATTTGCTTTCGGCGATGATAGATAATAATCTGCAAAATCAGAAATATTCCTTGAATTTAGATCCAAGAACAATTTCATGGAAACGAGTGATGGATATGAATGATCGTTCGCTTCGTCAAATCATTATTGGAGTAGGTGGTAAAACAAACGGAATGTTGCGCGAAGACGGTTTCAACATTACACCCGCTTCTGAAGTGATGGCGATTTTGTGTTTGGCAAAAGATTTAGAGGATTTGAAACTTCGTTTAGGAAATATTTTTATTGGGAAAACGTTTGAAGGAAAACCCGTTTTTGCTCGCGATTTGAATGCAGTAGGAGCAATGACTGTTTTGTTAAAAGATGCGATTAAACCTAATTTAGTGCAAACATTAGACGGAAATCCTGCTATTTTGCACGGTGGACCTTTTGCGAGTATTGCACAAGGAACGAATACTGCTATTGCTACCAAAATGGGATTATCGTTAGGTGATTTTGTAGTTACAGAAGCTGGTTTTGGTGCCGATTTAGGTGCCGAAAAATTCTTGCATATCAAATGTGAGCAAGCTGGTTTAAAACCTGATGCTGTGGTTTTAGTAGCTACTTTACGTGCCATTAAACATCACGCAGGAATGAGTGAGTATGAATTGAAAGTACCAAAAGTGGCTGCGATTGAAAGTGGTTTTTGTAATTTAGAAAAACACATTGAAAACATTCAAAAATTTGGAATTAACCCAGTGGTTTGTGTGAATGCTTTTCCAGATGATACGCAAGCAGAATATGATAAATTGAAAGAATTATGCGCTCTAAAAGGCGTAACCGCAATTGTGAGTACAGCTTTTGTTGAAGGAGGAAAAGGTTCGGCTGAATTGGCTTCGAAAGTTATTGCAGAAATAGAAGCTGGTAAAGCAAATTACAAACCGCTTTATGTGCCTTCGGATAGTATTGAGCACAAGATTAAAACGGTTGCTACGGAAATTTATGGTGCCAATACGGTAGATTTTTCTCCAAAAGCAAAAACACAATTAAAAATGATTAACGATTTAGGTTTTAGTCATTTTTCGGTTTGTATGGCCAAAACGCCAGCGAGTTTTTCGGACAATGAAAAGTTAATTGGTCGCCCAACGAATTTTGATATTACGGTTCGTGAATTTGAAATTGCAAGCGGTGCTGGATTTATTGTACCGCTTTTAGGTGAAGTAATGCGAATGCCAGGTTTGCCAGCTGTTCCAAACGCAGAGCGAATTGATATTGATAATGAAGGAAGAATTACGGGATTGTCTTAGTATTTTGAAACAAAAAAACAATACAAATCAAATCTAACCCTGATAGGAATGAAAATAAAAAATGGTGATTAATCAAAATCACCATTTTTTATTGTAATGTATAGCAGGAATATGGTCAGCCGGTATGTCCCGAACGACTCGTTCCTAATCTTAGTTTGATTTCTTACGCATCTTCATATTAATAAATTCTACCGCTAAAGAGAACGCAATTGCAAAATACAAATAGCCTTTTGGAACTGCACCTACGTGTTGACCAGCTAATTGAGCATTAGATAAGTGCATACTCTCGGTAATTAGCATAAATCCGATTAAGATTAAGAAAGCTAAACCTAAAATTTGGATTGATGGATTAGCGTTTACGAAATTTCCAACAGGAACAGCAAATAACATCATAACTCCCACAGAAATAACTACTGCTGTAATCATAATTACTAACGCGCCTTCGATACCGTTTGTCATACCAACCGCGGTTAAGATACTATCTACAGAGAAAATGATATCGATTAATAAAATTTGACCAATAACGCTTCCAAATGATTTAGTTGCCGAAGTTTTTAGTTCTTTTTCTTCTTCGCCTTTATGGTCTACTTTTTCATGAATTTCTTTGGTACTTTTATAGATTAA
>Ga0154533_111_pt1 | contig 10337 bp, 11 predicted proteins | sample RifGroF1_FD_105676 | JGI IMG/M metagenome (GOLD analysis project Ga0154533, IMG submission 105676) | Flavobacteria bacterium GWF1_32_7 | reverse complement strand
ATTGGTATACTTTTCACCTTTATAGTTTACAATACGTGCATCTAATTCATGAAGCACAACATCATTCATGTATGGATGTCCCGAAACATAAATTTCTTTAAAGCTTAAAATAGAAGTATTTAGCTTTTTAATATAGAATAAAGTGTCTTGATGATGGTCTAAAACCAGTACATCTCCTAATTTAACACTTCCAAAAGGCGTTATAGCAACTTTACCAATTGAAATATTAGTTCCAAATGATTTGTTTAAACTATCGGTTGCATATTTTCCTAAATAAGTTTGAACAAAAGGCAACGACAAAAGAATACCCAATAACAAGAGAAGCAACAATATTGCAACTAAGGTTCGAAATAGTATTTTTTTAAATTTTTTGATACGTTCTTTTGTTTTAAATTTGCGTCAAAAATATCCCTTTTGGGTATAACCCAACAAAAATAGGGAATTTTGTAAGATAATTGTAATATCTTTAGTTCAAATTTCATGCCTAAAATGACAGAAAGAAAAATATATACTTTAGCTATCGAAAGTTCGTGTGATGACACTGCTGCTGCGATACTTTGTAACGATGTAGTATTATCAAATATTGTGGCGCGCCAGGCAATTCATGAAGAATATGGTGGCGTCGTTCCGGAATTAGCTTCTAGAGCGCACCAACAAAATATTGTTCCAGTTGTTGATGTTGCTATTAAAAAGGCCGGAATTACAAAAAACGACTTGAACTGCATAGCTTTTACACAAGGTCCGGGATTAATGGGTTCACTTTTAGTAGGTGGTTCATTTGCTAAATCAATGAGTATGGCGTTAGACATTCCGTTGATTGCAATTAATCATATGAAAGCTCATATTTTAGCCCATTTTATTGCCGAAGAAGGTTATGAAAAACCAACATTTCCGTTTATTGCCTTAACTATTTCTGGTGGACATACACAAATTGTAAAAGTGAATAGCTTTTTTGATATGGAAATTATTGGCGAAACTACTGATGACGCTGTGGGAGAAGCATTTGATAAAAGTGCTAAAATTTTAGGACTTCCCTATCCTGGTGGACCTTTGGTAGATAAATTTGCTCAAGAGGGAAATCCGAAAGCGTTTCCGTTTACCAAACCAAAAGTTGACGGATTGAATTTTAGCTTTAGCGGATTAAAAACTCAAATTTTATATTTCGTTCAAAAAAATGTAGCGTTGAATCCTAATTTCATCGAAGAAAACAAAGCGGATATTTGTGCTTCCATCCAATATACCATTATCAATATTTTAATGGATAAGCTGAAATTAGCGGTTGCTGAAACGGGAATTAATCAGATTGCAATTGGTGGTGGTGTTTCGGCAAATTCTGGAATTAGAAGTACATTGAAAGAAGCAGAAAAAAAATACGGTTGGAAAACTTACATTCCTAAATTTGAATACACAACCGATAACGCAGCGATGATTGGAATTGTAGGTTATTACAACTTTTTAGAAGAAAATTTTAGTAACGCTGAAATAACGTCTAAAGCACGAATTGAATTTTAAATCCTATGCAATTATTCTATAATTCCGATATTAAACAAGGTGATTCAAACTTCTTTTTCGACAAAGAAGAAAGTAAACACATAGTTAAAGTATTGCGTAAAAAAGAAAGTGATAAAATATTTATTACTAATGGATTAGGATTTTTATTTGAATCTGAAATTATTTTAGCTTCTGAGAAAAAGTGCGAAGTTAAAATCATCAAAGAAACCTTCAAAGAACCAGATTCTTTTTACACACACATTGCTGTTGCTCCTACCAAAATGAACGACCGATTAGAATGGTTTTTAGAAAAAGCAACTGAAATTGGTATTCACGAAATCACTCCTATAATTTGTGATCATTCGGAACGAAAAGTGTATAAAATTGATAGAGCGGAAAAAATTATTCAAGCTGCTATGAAACAATCGTTACATTATTATTTGCCTAAAATTAACGAACCAATTTCGCTTTCTCAATTTGTAAAATCAAACATCGACGGACAAAAATTTATTGCCCATTGTGAAGAAACGGACAAAAAATCGTTTAAAAACGAAGTTAATAAAAATAATAAAGTAACTATCTTAATTGGTCCGGAAGGCGATTTTTCTACAAAAGAAATCAATTTGGCTATTGAAAATAATTTTATTCCTGTAACTTTGGGAAATACAAGATTACGAACAGAAACCGCTGCTTTAGTAGCTTGTCATACAATTGCATTGATAAATGAATAAACTTTTAGCTTTTGGAATTTTATTAGTTTGGAATTTGGGCTTTACCCAAGAAATCGCTGTTGCCAAATATTCTGGTGGTGGTGATTGGTATTCGAATCCAACTTCTTTACCTAATTTAGCTAAATTTTGCAATCAAAACATTAAGACCAATTTAAATACTAAAATTGCCACAGTTGAAGTAGGAAGTGTTGAAATATTTACTTATCCATTTGTCCATATGACCGGTCATGGAAACGTAGTTTTTAGTGCTAATGACATAATTAATCTGAGAAATTATCTTACTTCTGGTGGTTTTCTACATATTGATGATAATTACGGAATGAACGAATTCATTCGAAAAGAAATCAAAAAAATATTCCCTGATAATCCACTTACAGAAATTCCTTCCAATCACATTTTATTCCAAGAACCTTTTGCATTTCCTGGTGGATTACCTAAAATTCACGAACACGACAATCAAAAACCTCAAGCCTTTGGGATTTTTATTGATGGTAGAATCGTTTTGCTTTATACCTATGAAACCGACTTAGGTGATGGATGGGAAGATGCAGAAGTGCATAACAATCCACGATCAACCAGAGAAAAAGCATTAAAAATGGGTGCTAATATTATCAATTACGTTTTTAAGAATTAATTTTTTTTAAACTTAAAAATTCATTTTTATTTCCTCTTTATTTTAAAAAACTTCAATTTATTTTTCAAAATCTCAATAAACACTGAAAAATTAAATTGAAAATGTACAGAAAATCTGTAACAATAATTCTACAAAAGTTTTTTAGTTTTGAAATGAAACATTTAATAACTATTTAAAAAAATAATGAATACATTTTTACAAAAACTTTGATTTATTGTAAAAAAAACAAACATTATAATAAAAAATATAAAATATCGTTATTTAAATGTTAATTAACCAAAACTAACTAAATGTATTATTTATGAAAAAAATCCTTTTATCAGCAGTTTCTTTACTGTTATTGGTTTCATGTAGTAATGATGAAACAAATTCTTCAACAGATTTAACTACATCAGCAGCACACAAACATCACAGAGGTTGCGCCTCACATGAAGTACACGAACAACAATTAAGAGAAAACCCTGAATTAGCAGCAAAAATGAGCGAAATTGAGAGATTTACTCAAAATGCAATAACTAACGGAAGGCTTGTTAATGGTAAAATTCAAATTCCAGTTGTGGTAAATGTATTATACAGAACCGCTGCTGAAAATATTTCTTTAACACAAATTCAATCTCAAATAGACGTTTTAAACAAAGATTTCAATGCAACTAATTCCGATTTTAATCAAGTTCCTTCGACATTTTCTGGAGTAAAAGCAAATGTAGGTATTTCATTTGTCCTTGACGCTGTGTATAGAAAAGCTACAACAAAATCATCATGGGGAACTCGTGATGCTATGAAAAAAACTAATCAAGGAGGACTTAATCCTACTTCACCAACAACTAAATTAAACTTATGGGTTTGTACTATTGGTGGCGGAATTTTAGGTTATGCGCAATTCCCTGGAGGTTCATCTGCAACTGACGGAGTGGTAATCGATTCAAGATATTTAGGAACTACAGGTACAGCAACAGCTCCTTTCAACAAAGGAAGAACAGCAACTCACGAAGTGGGTCACTGGATGAATTTAAGACATATTTGGGGCGATACTACTTGCGGAAGCGATTTAGTAAGCGATACTCCTACTCACAATACAGCTAATTACGGAATTCCTGCATTCCCACACTACTCTACTTGTTCAGGAACACCTATAGAAATGACAATGAATTACATGGACTACACAGATGACGCTGGAATGTACATGTTTTCAAACGGACAGAAAAGCAGAATGTTAGCCATTTTTGCTTCTGGAGGTTCCAGATTTTCATTTGCACAGCCATAATCAAATGAAACATTTGAGTTAATTAGGAAAACTCACCATTATTTGGTGAGTTTTTTTTATTTTAGCCAAAAAGAAATAAATGACATCAAAAGAATTATCAATAGGAATTGTAAGAGCGGTTGCTATATTAGTTGCTTCCTGCTTAGTCTTGTTTTTTTTGTATCAAATTGCTACTGTAATTTTGTACTGCATTATTGCAATTGTAATTTCATTACTATTGAATCCTTTGGTTAATTTTCTAAAAAGAAGGTTGAAATTTAAAAATACAATAGCGACTATTTCGTCAATACTAATTGCTTTTCTTGTTATTTCTGGTTTTGTGCTGCTTTTCGTTCCATTATTACTAGCTCAAGGCGAAAATTTATCATTATTGAATGTAAGTTCTTTGGAAAAAAACTATCATTTATTACTTGAAAATATTACTGTTTTCTTAGACTCATATAACATCAACACCAAACAACTCATTCAAAGTAGTAAACTTTCATCATTTGCAACTTTTGAGTTTATTCCGAATTTCTTAAATAGTTTTTTAAGCACATTAGGAAGTTTTAGTATGGGGTTTGCTTCGGTACTTTTCATAACGTTCTTTCTTTTAAAAGAAAAAGACGTGTTATATCTAAAATTCAAACGATTACTTCCTGAAAATCAAAAAGAAAAAGTATTGAATTCTATACAAGATATCAATCATTTATTATCACGCTATTTCTTAGGATTATTGCTACAATTAACCATTATAATGCTTTTATATCTAATTATATTTATAATTTTTGGTGTTGAAAATGCTATTATAATTGCCTTATTATGCGCTATTTTTAATATTGTACCTTATGTAGGTCCACTAATTGCCTCAATTGTTGCAGGATTATTAATAATGACTAGCGGCATAGGTTCTGGTGCCGATTTTGCCACAGAAACACTTCCAACAGCAATTTATGTGTTAATAGGAATGTCTTTAGTACAGGTAATTGACAACAATTTTAGTTCGCCACTTATTTTTTCTAAAAGTACCAACTCGCATCCTTTGGAAATTTTCTTAGTGATTTTAATTGCTGGAATTTTATTCGGAATTTCAGGAATGATTATCGCAGTTCCATTTTATACTTCGTTGAAAGTAATTGGTAAAGAATTTTTACCCGATAATAAAATTATAAAAGCGCTTACCAAAAATTTATAGTTTTGATTTTAGAAACTCTTTTACATATTGATATACAAGATTTTATTAATCAAAATCTTAATTCGGATAGTTCAAAGTTGGCTTTAAAGAAAAACCCTTTTCCAAAAGTAAATTACACGACTATTATCAATCAAATCATTGCAAAAAAGAAGGCGAAAGATAAACTCCCAACATGGTTTTCGTCAGAAAATATAATTTATCCAGAGAAAATTTCTATCGAACAAACATCTTCAGAAACTACAGCAAAATATAAAGCTTCATTAGTTTCGGGCGAAAAATTAATCGATTGCACGGGCGGATTTGGGATTGACGACTACTACTTTTCAAAACAATTCAAATCGGTGATTCATTGCGAATTGAATACTGATTTATCTAAAATCGTAAAACACAATTTCGAAGTTTTACAAGCAACAAATATCGAATGTTGTCAAGGAGATAGCACAGAAATTCTAAAAAAACGTCAGGCTGAGCTTGTCGAAGTCCAGAAATTCGATTGTATTTACATTGATCCTTCCAGAAGAAATGATGCGAAAGGAAAAGTCTTCATGTTGGCGGATTGTTTGCCAAACGTAGTGGATCTGCAAGATTTTTATTATCAATTTACGGATACCATTTTAATCAAAACCGCTCCTATTTTAGACCTTCATGCGGGATTATTGGAATTGAAAAATGTCGCTGAAATTCACATTGTGGCTGTAGAAAATGAAGTAAAAGAGTTGCTTTGGAAAATTGAGAAAAATTTTAATGAAGCACCCGAAATAATAGCGGTAAATCTTGAAAAAGAGAAACAAACGATTACCAAAATTGAAAGTTCAAAATCATACTCCGCTCGTTATAGTTTACCCAAAAAATACCTATACGAACCGAATGCATCTTTAATGAAATCGGGTGGATTTGAAGCGGTTTCTGAATTGTTTTCTGTTGGGAAATTACACCAACATTCGCATTTATACACTTCGGATGAACTTATTGATTTTCCAGGAAGAAAGTTTCAAATTTATGCTATTGTTCCTTTTCAGAAAAAAGAAATTTCGCAAAATATTCAAGGTAAAAAAATGAATGTTTCTACTCGAAATTTCCCTATAAAACCTGAAGAAATCAAGAAAAAATATAAAATTACAGATGGTGGAACAGTTTTTGCTTTTTTCACCACGAATATAAATAATGAAAAAATAATTTTACTTTGCACCAAATTATAATCCAATGAAACACCTTTTATCGCTGCTATTGTTACTTACTTTAAGTGTTAACGCTCAAAATAAAGATTGCATTTACGACATCGAAGAAAAAACCGATTCAACTTCGCTAAAAGTTTTACCGAATGTGTTAATGCATGAAAAAATATTTGGAAACACTAATGAATACTTGTTTTTTGGGTTATTAAATAACAATGGAGTTCCAGTACTTGGTATACAACAATTGCAAAAAAGTAAAGACTTTATTAAAACGAGTTGCATATCAAAAAACTCAAAAATCATATTACAATTAATGAATGGAAAAATCATTACATTAATAAATTCTGACGAAGAGATTTGTAGTGAATTAATGTATGACTCAGGAGAAAAAAACAATATTAGAGTTTTAACAGGCTATTTTTACTTCACCAAAACCAATTACGAAGAATTAAAAAATAGTCCAGTAAGCTTAATGCGCATACAATTTGCAGGAGAAACAAAAGATTATGTATTAAAAAACGAATTAAACTCAGAAACGTTAAAAACAACTTCTAAGCCAGATAGTTACTTTATGCAGTTTTTGAAGTGTGTGGAGTAACAACCAGAGATTTCAAAAAATAGAGGTTTATATTACCCAACCTTTCAACAACTACCTAACACACCTTAAATTAAAATTTTGCACTAAAGTTGCGATTTAACAATACCTTTTTTAGGCGCTGTTTTTTTTTAAGTCTTTGATTGCTGTTTTAATAAATTTTTCTTTGTCTTTTTTTACTTCTTTCAAGATTGCTTTTCTTTCGACTGGTAAGTCATAATACTTTTCCGCCCACAAATTTATTTCAATCATCAAAGGCAATAAATCAACCCCTTTTTGTGTCAGTTTGTATAAAACTTTTGCTTTACTTTCTGGATGATCTGATTTTGTAATTATTTGGTTTTCTTCAAGCGTTTGAAGTCGTGAAGCCAAAATATTGGTCGCAATCTTTTCGTCTGATTTCAAAAAGTCACCATAAGTACATTGTTTTGCGAACATTAAATCTCTCACTATTAGCAACGACCATTTATCACCCCAAATATCAAGGGAACAACTAATGGGACATTCTGACCTTTTTTTACTGTTTTTCATAATTTATTTTTAAAAATCACTTGCAAATTAAAAGTGGTTTAATATCTTTGCACTTGCAAATTGCAAGCAAATTTATAAATAAATAAAATTAAATCAAAATTATGGACTTAAGAAATAAAACAATATTGATTACTGGTGGTAGTGCTGGTATTGGACTAGAAGCCACAAAACAATTCTTAGAAATTGGTGCAAAAGTGATAATAACTGGTAGAAATCAAGAGAAATTAGATGCGGTAAAAAAGCTATATCCGAATGTAATTGCAATAAAAAGTGATGTTGCAAATGAGGAAGATGCGATTTCGCTTTTCAATCAAGTTAAGAATTTGGGTGGAATTGATATTCTATACAACAACGCTGGTGTTGGTGTAATGCCGTCAAATTTAGGTGTAGCAAGTGACAAACATTTCGAAGGAGCGCAATATGAAATGAATATCAATTACTTGGCAATTATTCGTTTGAACAATTTATTTTTAGACATGCTTAAATCAAGAAATGAAAGTGCAATTATCAACACAACTTCAGTTTTAAGTTATGTTCCATCATTACTTGAAGCAACTTATTCGGCAACAAAAACTGCTTTGGCATTTTATACAAAATCACTTCGTGAACATTTGCGAATCGCAAATAGTACTGTAAAAGTATTTGAGTTGTTGCCACCTGCAGTAGAAACCGAACTAATTGCCCACAGAAAAGTAAAAAAAATGAGTGCCGAAAAATTGATAAAAGGATTAATAAAAGGATTGCAAAAAGACCAATATACAATTCGTATGGGTTATACAAGTACTTTTTATTACCTTAATCGTATTTTTCCTAAATTAGCTTTCAACCTAGTTAATCCAAAGAAATCAGAAAAATACTTACAATAAATTTGAACAAAATGAAAGCATACACAATAAACCGTTATAGCAAAAATGTCAAACTTCAACTAACTGAAGTTCCAAAACCTGTTATCAAGGAAAATGAAATTTTAATTCAAATCCATTCGGCAAGTATTAATCAGTTAGATGCTAAACTAAAAAGTGGCGAATTTAAGTTGTTGTTACCTTACAAATTACCTTTGATTTTAGGACACGATGTTGCGGGTGTTGTAACAGAAGTAGGTTCTAATGTAAGCCAATTCAAAGTTGGCGATGAAGTATTTTCTCGTCCTGCTGATTTTCATATCGGTGCATTTGCCGAATACATTGCTGTCAATGAAAACGATGTTGCGTTGAAGCCTATAAATGTTTCAATGGAAGAAGCCGCTTCTTTTCCTTTAGTTGCATTAACGGTTTGGCAAGCATTTATTGAGAAATCAAATCTTAAAAAAGGTCAGAAAGTCTTTATTCAAGCAGGTTCAGGCGGTGTCGGAACGATTGCTATTCAGCTGGCAAAACATTTAGGCGCAACAGTAGCCACAACTACAAGTGCTGCCAATTTTGAGTTGGTAAAAAGTCTTGGTGCTGATATTGTAATTGATTACAAAACGCAAGATTTTGAAACCATTTTAAAAGATTATGACTTAGTTTTGAATAGTCAAGACGAAAAAACGCTTGAAAAGTCATTGCGAATTTTGAAGCCAGGCGGAAAAGTCATTTCTATTTCAGGTCCACCCGATACAGCATTTGCAGAAGAAATTAGTTTGTCATGGTTTATGAAAACAGTGATTTTCTTTTTAAGTAGAAAAGTTAGAAAACAGGCAAAACAACTTGGTGTTGATTATTCATTTTTGTTTATGCAAGCCAATGGAAAACAATTGTCAGAAATTGCAAAATTGATTGAAACGGGGATTATTCATCCAGTCGTTGACAAAGTATTTTCGTTTGAACAATTGAACGATGCAATGTCTTACGTTTCAAGTGGTCGGGCTAAAGGAAAAGTTATTTTAAAAATTAAGTAGTTCGTGTTTAGTGATTTGCACATAATAAAATATATAAATTTCAATAATAGTAAAGAACTAAAAACAAAAAAGCCTTGCGTTTGCAAGGCTTTTTGTGATCGCGCCAGGATTCGAACCTGGGACCTACTCATTAGAAGTGAGTTGCTCTATCCAGCTGAGCTACGCAACCTATTTTATTATCGTCGGGGTGGCAGGATTCGAACCTGCGGCCTCCTGCTCCCAAAGCAGGCGCGATAACCGGGCTACGCTACACCCCGTAGCAATTGTTAGTAGGTAGATTCGTTAGCGGCCTTCCCGCAAGGCGGGACGCGATAACCGGGCTACGCTACAACCCCGCAAAAAACAAAAAAAGCGGAGAGACAGGGACTCGAACCCTGGCGACGGTTACCCGTCGACAGATTAGCAATCTGCTCCGTTACCACTCCGGCACCTCTCCTATTTTGTTGTAAGAACTTATCTTTTTTGCGGTTGCAAATGTATATTTTCATTCTTTAATATACAACATTTTAGAGAGTTTTTTTCAATATATTTTACTTATTTTTTTAAAAACGCTTACAATCAATACGATACCAATTCTGTTAAATTGAAATCAAATTAATAATATCAAAATAAAATTCAATTTCAACTTAGAATATCAACAAAAACCTTGCCTCAATTCGAATAAAAATAGTAATTTCGCAATTCAAATAAAAAACCTTTCTATCATGAATAAAAAAGTAGTTATCGTTTCTGCCGTAAGAACTCCAATTGGAAGTTTCATGGGAGCTTTATCTAGTGTACCTGCTACAAAATTAGGTGCTGCTGCCATCAAAGGCGCTTTAAATAAAATCAATTTAGACCCTAAATTAGTTGACGAAGTATTA
>Ga0154533_120_pt1 | contig 15934 bp, 14 predicted proteins | sample RifGroF1_FD_105676 | JGI IMG/M metagenome (GOLD analysis project Ga0154533, IMG submission 105676) | Flavobacteria bacterium GWF1_32_7 | reverse complement strand
AATTAATGGCAAGTAATTGTCGTCTTGTTTTCCTGTTACGCTTTCAAAACTACTGGTAAAATGCAACCAATCATACGGATGTGGATGAAAGTGAATTCCGGCTTCTCCACCAAATAAAAACGCATTGTTTTGTACATAATTGTAAACATCATTTCCGTCAATTTCGGCACCAGTTGGCGTAATGTAAATGTAATTGTTTACGTGATTATAAAATCCGTTTACGAACCATTCAAAATGTTGGCTTTTGTATTCCAAATTCAAATCAACCTGAAAATTTTGTTCGTTTTCTAATTCAGAATTTCCAATTTCATAACGATTACTTCCTTCGTGAACACCGTTTGAAGTTAATTCGGATAAATTAGGCGCTCTAAATCCAGAAGCAATATTAATTCGCGTTGAAATATAACTTGATAAATCGGTTTTGTAACCTAACGAAGCATTGAAACTATTGAATTGTTTGTCGATGGCCTCAAAATAACCTTCTTCGCCTTCAATTCCGTGGGTTGAAGTGCTGATTTTTCTATTGTCGTAGCGAATTCCCGCTTGTAAAACATTGGAATTCCAACTGTAATTAGTGGTTGCAAACGCACCAAAATCTTTTACATTCGCATCTGGAATTAATAACTCTTCTCCAAAATTAGTATTGGTTTGGTCCATTCCTTGCATTCCGATGATGCTTTCCCATCGATTCATTTTTGGAAAAAAGTATTTTACATTGTAACTCGCCGTTTTCAATTTCATGGATAACGCAATTTCGTCTGGTGCTTCTAATTCTTTTCGGTCGTTTAACGAATAACCAAAATCGCCTTCTATTTTTGAGTTTTTGAAATACACTTTTTGGTTTAAACTCAACACATGATTGTCGACTTCTTGTTTTGGATAAAGCGGATTTCTAAATCCAGAATTTTCTAAATCTTCTTCGGGTAAACCCAAATTTAAGTTGTTATAATTGTATCTAAAATCGGTTGCTATTTTCGAATTCGAATAGCCAATTCCCGATTTAAAATCTTTCTCAATAAAACGTGTATTGATGATTCTATCGCCAGAAGGAACTTTGTAATCGGCATGCGACGTGTAATTTCCTCTAAGTAAAAACTTAAAATTCGATGGCGAAGCTTTAAATCCGAAAGTAGTGGAAGTTCCTTGCGTATTGGTAAAATATTGTTGCTCGAAATCGGCCGTTTTTTCTTGAAAAGGCGCATATTTTTCAGGATTAAAATAGATAACGCCGCCCAAAGCATCAGAACCATACAATAACGAAGCCGGACCTTTAATGACTTCCACACTTTCAATTCCTGCAGCGTTTAAGCCTAAACCATGTTCTTCACCAAATTGCTGATTTTCCATGCGAACACCTTGCGAATACACCAAAACTCGATTGCCGCTCAAACCACGAATAACAGGTTTTCCAATAGAATTTCCTGTCGAAATTTGAGAAACTCCAGGAATCGTTGCAATTCCATCAATAAGTGAAGTAGCTCCGTTTTCTTTTAAATTGTTTACCGAAGCATGTTCTACTTTCATTACATTTTGCGATTGCATTTTGTTGTATAAAGTAGAAATAATGATTTCATCTAAATGTTGTTCCTTTTCGGTCAGGATTACGTTTAACTTGATTTCGGTTCCATTATTCGTTACGATTTCTGTTTTGGTTTCGTAACCTGATAAATGAAAAATAACTCTATTTGTTCCTTTTGGAAAAGATGAAAATTGATAGAAACCGTTTTCATCGGTTGTGGTTTCAGAATTATTTTCTTCGACATGAACAACAACGCCAGATAATTTTTGGTTGTTGGCATCGGTAACATAGCCGCTAATTTTAAATTGAGAAAAGCTTGCTATTGAAGATAATAGCAGTAGTATATTGAAAAAATATTTCATTTTTTAACTTGTTTTTATTTGATAAATAATACAGCAATGTGTTGTACATCATTTTGATATACAGCAATGTAAGCCTTGTTTTGAAAGCAAAGCGAAATTATTTAAGCCATAAAAGCGGGCGGACCACGAAGATAGAACGAATTTCCTTCAAACGTAATGCAAGATTCATTACTGTTGAATTGATACGGAATTTCGTAAAATGAAGCAATAAAGTCGAAATGTAAAACTTCTGGTGAAAGAAAAGCCACGAATTTGAAATCACAAATAGGACAATCTTCGCTTTCGGTAAATGTTTTTTCAGAAGTTTTTAAAGTCAAATGATGCGAATCATCACAACATTCAGTTTTAAGATGGTGTTCGTGCGAAAAAGTATGCACCGATTGATAGCAAACAGCAAATAATACTGCAAGCTTCAGGCCAATGTTCATATAAAGTAATTTCTTTTTCACAAGAACAAAGATAGTTTTTTTGAAAGAAACGAAAAAAAGAAACCACGAATTAACGAATTTTTAAGTTTTGTGAGACTTAATTCGCTAGTTCGTGGTTATGTTTTACAATTCTATTTTTTTTGTCATTTCGACGCAGGAGAAATCACATTAGTTGCTCACTTTATGAGATTTCTCCCGTTGGTCGAAATGACAAAATAGAAAATTATACTAATTTATTCGCAACCAAATATTCCGCAATTTGAATCGTATTCGTAGCCGCTCCTTTTCTCAAGTTGTCAGCTACAATCCACATGTTAATGGTGTTGGGTTGACTTTCATCTCTTCGGATTCTACCTACGAAAACATCATCTTTTCCTTGTGCGTAAATTGGCATTGGATAGGTGTAAGTATCTAAATTATCTTGGACTGTTACACCTGGCGTGTTATGTAAAATTTGACGCACTTCGTTTACATCAAAATCGTTTTCAAATTGAATGTTTACCGCTTCACTGTGCCCGCCAACGACTGGAATACGAATCGCAGTTGCTGTAACCGCAATAGTTTTATCGTTTAAGATTTTTTGCGTCTCGCGAACCAATTTCATTTCTTCTTTGGTGTAACCGTTTTCTTCGAAACTATCACATTGTGGAATCGCATTTCGGTGAATTGGATATTTGTATGCCATTTCATCTTGAATTCCTGCATATTCGTTTTCTAACTGACGCACGGCTTTTACACCAGTTCCAGTAATGGATTGATATGTAGAAACTACAATACGTTTGATGTCATATTTAGCATGTAAAGGCGCTAAAGCCATTACCATTTGAATCGTTGAACAGTTTGGATTCGCAATAATTTTGTCTTCCTTAGTTAAAACCGAAGCATTGATTTCTGGAACGACTAATTTTTTAGTAGTATCCATACGCCATGCAGAAGAATTATCGATTACTGTTGTTCCTGCAGCGGCAAATTTTGGAGCCCATTCTAAAGAAGTTTCTCCACCTGCCGAAAACAAAGCAATCTCAGGTTTCATATCTACAGCGGTTTGTAAACCAACTACTTTATAGGTGTTCCCTTTCCATTCGATTTCTTTTCCAACTGATTTTTCAGAAGCAACTGGAATTAACTCCGTTACAGGAAAATTACGTTCTGCTAATACTTGAAGCATTATTTCGCCTACCATTCCGGTAGCGCCAACTACGGCTACTCTCATTGTGTGTGTTATTTAATGATGCAAAAATATAGAATATTCAAACGACTTAGCAAATATTGATGAAATTATAACAAAAGTTTTGATTTGTAACAGGAATGTAAAAAACTTTAATTTCGATTTACTTCAATTATAGTAATCTGGGTTTTACTTTTCAACCCAATAACTATTTATAACTTTTGTATTAAACCAAGAATCACTGTAATTAATATAAATTTTATAATTTTTTATAAGTTCTTCTCTTGTTAAATGCATTTCATTATCATATGAAATATCATAATTTTGATTTTCTAATTTGTATGAAATTCTATCATTTCTACCAGAAATAAAGTTTGTTATTTCACATTTTTTAATAATTTCTTTTGAACTCCTACCTTCAATAACTAAAAATTTCAAAGGTATTTTAAGTGCAAATGACAAGAAAATAGAAAAAAACAATACAACAAATATATTTAGAGTAATACTTGATTTCTCTTTTATCTTTTTTTCAAATTGATAATTTTTATAAAAAAGAATTGAAAAAGAAATTACAAAAATTGTAAATATAAGATAGTTAGGTAACCCTTTAACTATTTCCTGTTGAATGCTTGATATAATTACAATAATAAGTAATATCAGGTAAGTGATTTTATTTTTTAATAAACGTTCTAAATATAACATTTTATGATTTTTTTGCGTTATTCCTCTTACCCGCAGGTACTGATCTACAATCCCTACTACTATTTACATCAAAACAAATCTAATCTCTATCAAAAAAATACCCCGACGAATCGGGGTTTAGTTAGAATATATAATGTAGCGGTATCGACTATTTTTTCAATAAATCTCTAATTTGTGTAAGCAATTCCTCTTGAGATGGTCCTGCTGGAGCCGCTGGAGCTGCTTCTTCTTTTTTCTTCATGCTATTGATTCCTTTTACCATTAAAAAGATAACAAAAGCAATTACCAAGAAACTGATAACAGCTGCTAAAAATTTACCATATAAAATACCACCATCGGTTTTTAAGTCAGCTAAATTTTCAACTTGAGCTGCTTTTAAAGCTGGGTTTAATAAAGCTGGAGTTATTACATCTGATACTAAAGAGTTTACAATTGCTCCAAATGAAGCTCCAATAATTACTCCAACTGCCAAATCCATTGCGTTACCTTTTGCAATAAAATCTTTAAATTCTGAAATCATTCCCATAGTTTTTAATTTTAAGGGTTAGTTTTTGTTTTAGTATAACGAATATACAAATTTTAAAACAATTTGTTAATTTTTGTAAAAAATTCGTTTCACACGTTGCGAAAGCCCAGTCAGAATTTCATACGGAATCGTACCAATAACACTTGCCATTTCGGTTACTTTCGGATTTTTACCAAAAACAATTACTTCATCTCCGGTTTTACAGGAAATGTTCGTAACATCCACCATCATCATATCCATACAAATGGAACCTAAGATGGTCGCTTTTTGGTTGTTGATGGTAACAAAACCTTTTTCATTGCCCCAAGCTCTTCGAATTCCATCGGCATAACCAATCGGAATCGTAGCGACTTTCATTTTTTGCGTTACTCGAAATCTTCGGCTGTAACCAATACTTTCTTCGGGAGCTACTTCTCTGATTTGGGAAATTATCGTTTTTAAAGTGCTCACATTTTCCAATACTTTCAATTCTTGTTCCGAATTTCCAATACCATACAAACCAATGCCTAATCGCACCATTTCCATTTGCTTTTCGGCATAATTGAAAATTCCAGACGTGTTTAAAATATGGCGAATCGGTTTTGAAGGCAATACTTTTTCTAATTCCGAATACATTGCATCAAAACGTTGAAATTGTAATTTCGTGAAATCATCAAATTGCAAATCATCACTAGCGGACAAATGCGAAAACACACTTTTCACCTTAACGAAATTGTTGTTTTTTAGTAAGGAACACAATTCGTCAATCAAATGCGGTTCAAATCCTAAACGATGCATTCCTGTGTCTAATTTAATATGAATTGGATAATGGGAAATATTTTGGTGTTGGGCAATTTTTAAAAACGCTTGTAAACCTGTAATCGAATAAATTTCGGGTTCTAAATTATAGGCAATCATGGCTCTAAAACTGCTGTTTTCTGGATTTAAAACCATAATTGGAGTCGTAATTCCGGCTTTTCGTAATTCGATACCTTCATCGGCAAACGCAACTCCTAAGTAATCGACTTTATGATGTTCGAGCAATTTCGCAATTTCGTAACCTCCATTTCCGTAGCCAAATGCTTTCACCATAACCATAATTTTGGTTTCTGGTTTTAGTTTGGATTTGTAGAAATTCAGGTTGTGACTAATCGCATCGAGATTGATTTCTAAAATGGTTTCGTGATTTTTCTCTTCCAATAAAACGACAATTTCATGAAAGTTGAAACCACGCGCACCTTTCACTAAAATCGTTTCGTTTTGAAACGATTGCGTGTTGAATTGCTGTAAAAATTCTTGCGTAGTGGCAAACGAAATCACATTTGGTAAATCGTTTAATTGTTTTCCGATGGTTTCGCCAATGGTGATAATGCGCTCGATTTTATTTTTCGAAAGCAATTGTTTTACTTGGTTGTAAAGCGTTTCAATAGCAACGCCACTCGTGAAAATATCGGATAAAATAATCGTTTTTTTATCGTGTAATTTTTGTTGTTCTAAAAAATCTAACGCAATTTTCAACGATTGATAATCCACCGAATAACTGTCATCGATTACCAAACAATTGTTGATGCCTTTTTTGGCTTGAAGTCTTAATTCTACTGGATATAATTCGGCAACTCGATTTTGGATAAACGCAGTTTCTTCGCCTAAAAACAGCATGAAATTTACACAAGTAATCACATTTTCAATCGAATTTTCATCTGAAAACGGAATGTTTACAATAAAAGTGTTGGTTGCGTTTTTGAACGTTAATTCGGTTTTACCATTTTCATTTTTCTTCGAAACTAAAAGATTCGCACTTTCATCTGAAAAACTCCAAGTGTGTTTTTGACTGTTTTTAGGAAGTAAAACTTCAATTTCAGTATTCTTTTCTAAGAAAATATCGGAACAATTTTCAAAAAGTTTGATTTTCTCTTTGATTTTGGCTTCGCGATTCGCAAAACCTTCATCATGAACCGAACCAATGTTCGTTAAAATGCCATATTTCGGTTGAATGATGTGTTCTAAATTCGACATTTCATTTGGCAACGAAATTCCCGCTTCAAAAATTCCGAAATCATAATTGCCTTCAATCGCTAAAATCGATAAAGGAACTCCGACTTGCGAATTGTAACTTTTCGGATTTCGAACAATCAAATGATTCGGACTTAATAAGAAATTCAGCCATTCTTTTACGATGGTTTTTCCGTTGCTTCCGGTAATTCCCACAAATGGAAAATCGAATTGTTTTCGATATCCAATCGCAGTTTGTTGTAGCGCTTTTAACGAATTTTCAACGATAATGAAATTCGCTTTTTCGTATAAATGTTCTGGAATATATTCGACCACAAAATAACGAACGCCTTTTGCAATCAACTCTTCCAAATACAAATGCGCATCGTGATTTTGTCCTTTGATGGCGAAAAATAAGGTGTTATTTCCATTTTGTAACGAACGGCTGTCTATCGAAATATGACTTGCGGTAAACTCAGTCGAATTTCCGTGAAAAACGCCTTTACAAAACGAAATAATATGAGTAAGGTTGAGATTCAATTTATTGATTATCTTCTTTTTGCTTGTTTACAATTTCAACATCTTTTACTTCCATGTTTTCTCGCATGGCTTTAAAATAAGCTGCACGACTTAATGGTTCGTATTCTTCGGTTTCACCAAGCATAACCAGTCTTTTGTCATCCGATTTTCTAAAACTATAATGCGCTAAATTTCCAGTGCGTGTACAAACAGCGTGAACTTTAGTTACATATTCGGCAGTAGCCATAAGCGCTGGCATGGGTCCGAACGGATTTCCTTTAAAATCCATATCCAATCCTGCAACGATAACTCGAATTCCTGAATTGGCTAAATCATTACAAACGGCAACAATTTCCTCATCGAAAAATTGAGCTTCGTCAATACCAACCACATCGCAACCTTGTGCCAAAATTCGAATATTTTCGGCAACAGGAACGGGTGTAGAACGAATTTCATTTTTGTTGTGCGAAACCACCATTTCGTCGTCATATCGAGTATCGACAGCCGGTTTAAAGATTTCTACTTTTTGTTTAGCAAACTGAGCGCGTTTTAATCGGCGAATCAATTCTTCGGTTTTACCCGAAAACATAGAGCCACAAATTACTTCAATCCAGCCAAATTGTTCTTGTTGATTTACGGTATTTTCGAGAAACATTTTGTATCTTTCGTACGTTAAAAATTATTTTCTGCTACATTTGTAAGCAAAACAAAAATAGTAAAAAACAATCGATATAGTAAACGCTACAGCCTAAAGTTATGAAGAAAAGAATATCCGCTGAATTAATCAGTATTGCGCACCGAATTTTAAAGTTAAAAAACCATTCAGAAACGGTTCAATTACAGCAAGAAGCTAAAAATTTGTACGATCAATTAACGATTTTGCGTTTTTATGAAGAGAATTTTGAATTGGTGAAAAATGAAATTTCGGAAGAAGTTTTAGCCGAAAAATTAGAAGCTAAACCAACTGAAGTTTTTGATGCGCCTATTCAGGATAAAGTTGTTGAAACTCCAGTAGAAGTTCCTGTAGAAGTTGCTCCAGAAGTAGAAGAAGCTATTGCTGAACCAATTACGGAAGAAAAAGTCGTAATCGCAGAATTAATTGTGGAAGATGACGAAGAAGAGGAAGAAGTTTTGATGACTCCAATGGAAGAAGAACCAATTGAGGAAGAAATAATAGAAGAAGAACCAGTTGCCGAAACTCCAAAAGCAGAAGAAACAGCGAAACAAATTTCGTTTGAAGATTTATTGGTACACGATTACAAAGAATTAGATTTTGTAAAAGTAGAAGATATTCCTGCTGAGGTAGAAAAAGTATCAGAAACTATTTTTGAAGCCGTAACTCCAGTTGAAGAGGTTAAGGAAGAAATTAAACCAGAACCTGTAGTGGCTGAAACGACAAAAGTATTGGAAGAAGAAGTAAAAGCAACTTTCGAAAAAGTAAGTCAAGAACCAAAAATAAGCTCATTAAACGACAGATTAAACAAAACGATTTCTTTTGGTTTGAACGATAGAATCGGATTTGAGAAGAAATTATTTGGCGGAAGTTCGGATGATTTCAACCGTGTAATTTCGCAATTGAATACGTTTGATAGTTTTGAAGAAGCAAAATCTTTTGTCTTGGATTTCGTAAAACCGGATTACAATAATTGGGAAGGCAACGAAGAATTTGAAGCACGCTTTATGGAAATTATAGAGAAAAAGTTTTCATAAATGGGTAAGTTATTCATAGTTCCTACGCCCATTGGCAATTTAGAAGACATGACTTTTCGTGCGATTAAAGTGCTTAAAGAAGTCGATTTAATTTTAGCAGAAGATACGCGAACTAGCGGAAAATTGTTAAAACACTTCGAAATTGCTACGCACATGCACAGCCACCACATGCACAACGAACACAAAACCGTTGAAAATCTAGTCAAGCGATTACAAGCAGGCGAAACCATTGCGTTAATTAGCGATGCAGGAACTCCAGCCATTTCTGATCCAGGATTTTTGCTTACACGTGCTTGTGTGGAAAACGGAATTGACGTAGAATGCTTGCCAGGAGCAACCGCTTTTGTGCCTGCTTTGGTGAATAGCGGTTTACCCAATGATAAATTCGTATTCGAAGGTTTTTTACCCGATAAAAAAGGAAGACAAACCCGATTTTTAGCCTTACAAGAAGAATATCGCACGATGATTTTCTATGTATCGCCACACAAATTAAACAAAACCTTAGCCGAATTTGCACAATATTTCGGAGCCGACAGACCCGTTTCTGTTTCTCGAGAATTATCCAAATTACACGAAGAAACCGTAAGAGGAACCGCCGAAGAAGTTTTAAAACACTTTGAAGCGAAACCAGCTAAAGGAGAAATTGTAGTTTGTGTTGGAGGATTAATTAAGACTAAAGGATGATGAGTTTTAAGAAAATAGGATTGTTCCTTTTTATTTTACTAACAATAAATGCTTTTATCTATTTTGTTATTATTGCTTACATTCAAAAGTTAGTGAATAGTCATTTAGCTTTAGCTGATATTGTCACCATCGTACTGTCTTTTATTGCTTTATTGTTTTTTATTATTTCATTATATCGCTTTTTTTATCGAAAATTAAATGTAACAACATGGATTCTATTATTAATAGCAATTAGTTTGTTTTTGTGGTTACCGAAAATTTACAATCTTAAATGCTATGGGTGCTCGATTTCAGGTTAACATAATAATATTTTTTTAAATGGAAACACACAACATAACCACTACCTGGAAAGGTAACATGCAATTTGAGTCCACTAATCCAAGTGGCGATATTATTTCAATTGATGCTGGTCCTGAAAACGGAGGCGAAGGAAAAGGCTTGCGTCCAAAAGCGTTGATGCTATCAGCTTTAGCGGGTTGCACCGGTTTAGACGTGGCTTCATTAATGGAAAAAATGAAATTAGAAGTAGCCGATTTCAAAATTGAAACTTCAGGTGAATTAACCGAAGAACATCCAAAAACCTACCACAAAGTAAAAGTTGATTACCATTTTTACGGAGACAATTTAGACGAGAAAAAGCTAGAAAAAGCGGTAAATTTATCCGTAGAAAAATATTGTGGCGTGATGGAAATGTTTCGTCAATTTGCAAAAGTTGAGGTAGCGATTTTTTATCATAAAGCGTAAAATTAAACCTGACAGGTTTCGAAAACCTGTCAGGTTTAAAAAATATTTATACCTTTGTCATTCAATCATATAAGCCAAAATAAAATAATTCATAATTTTTAATTCGTAATTAAACTATGCGTTGGAATCCAAAATCTAAGCCAAATCCAGAAAAAGTACAAGCCATTCAGAGCGCCCTTCAAGTCGATGAAATCATCGCAAAACTTTTAGTTCAACGAGGCATTGAAACCTTCGAACAAGCCAAAACCTTTTTCCGTCCCACTTTAGCCGATTTGCACAATCCGTATCTGATGAAAGATATGGACAAAGCCGTGGCGCGAATTGAAAAAGCGATTGCTAATAACGAAAATATCCTAGTTTTCGGTGATTACGATGTTGATGGAACAACCGCTGTTTCTTTAGTCTCAAGTTATTTACGTAGTTTTTATCCGAATGTTGCGACCTATATTCCAGATAGATATGCAGAAGGTTACGGCATTTCCTATATGGGTATTGACTATGCCGAAGACAACGATATTTCCTTAATTATAGCTTTGGATTGTGGAATCAAATCGATTGACCATGTCAATTATGCCAAAGCAAAAAACATCGATTTTATCATTTGCGACCATCATAGACCAGGCGATATTTTGCCCGATGCGGTTGCAGTTTTAGATCCAAAACGAGATGATTGTTCGTATCCGTATGATGAATTATGTGGTTGTGGTGTTGGATTTAAATTGATTCAGGCTTTAGCCGAAAATCGAAACCAAACCATTGAAGATTTAGTGTTGTATTTAGATTTAGTAGCAACAGCAATTGCCGCCGATATTGTTCCAATTAATGGTGAAAATCGAGTGTTGGCGAAATTTGGATTGGAAGTCATTAATTCGAATCCGCGACCAGGAATTAAGGCTTTGATTCAAAATGTAAAGACCCGAGCCAACGGCGAACGGAGCGAAGCTAAAAAAGTCTTAACGATTACTGATGTTGTTTTTATCGTAGCGCCAAGAATCAATGCTGCTGGAAGAATCAAACACGGAAATGAAGCCGTTGCTTTATTAACCGAATACGATTTAGACCAAGCCGAACAATTTGCCTCCGAAATCGAACAACATAATTCCGATAGAAAAGAATTAGACAAACAAATTACTAAAGAAGCTTTGCTTCAAATCGAAAAAAATAACGAGCATAACCGATTTTCAACTGTCGTATATCAAGAAAATTGGCACAAAGGTGTTATCGGAATTGTGGCTTCTCGATTGGTAGAAAATTACTATCGTCCGACCATTGTTTTTACTAAAAGTGGCGAAAAATTAGCAGCTTCGGCACGTTCTGTGAAAGATTTCGATGTGTATAATGCGTTGGAAGCATGTGCGGAACATTTAGAACAATTCGGTGGTCACATGTATGCCGCTGGTATGACACTTTTGGAAGAAAATTATGAAAACTTCAAAAATGCCTTCGAAAAAGTGGTTCAAGAAACCATTCATCCCGATTTATTAACTCCGGAAATTTCTTATGATGCCGAAATCGAATTATCTGAAATTAATCCGAAGTTGATGCGTTTATTAAAACAATTTGAACCTTTCGGACCCGAAAATATGACGCCTTTATTCTTAGCGAAAGGATTAACCGATTCAGGTTATGCAAAAGCATTAGGTTCTGATAATGAACATTTGAAAGCATTTGTAAAACAAGGTAATTCGGAAAGTTTTGGTGCGATTGGTTTTGGATTGGGCAATAAATTAGACTTGGTTACCAACAAAAATAAATTTGATGCAATTTTCTCTTTGGAAGAAAATGAATGGAAAGATACTGTAACTTTGCAACTACAATTACGCGATATCAATTCCTCAAATGGCTAAAAAAGACCCATTTTCATCTTTACGAATACCCGAATTTCGCTGGTTTTTAGCGATGCGATTGTTTATTGTACTGGCTTGGTCGATGCAATTTGTATTGATTGAGTGGGAAGTGTATCGCATCACAAAAGATCCCTTATCACTTGGATTAATAGGTTTAATGGAAATCATTCCTGCGATTAGTATGGCATTGTTCGCCGGACATATTGTGGATCAAAACGAGAAAAAAGGTTTGTTAATCAAATGTTTTTCAGGATTAGCAACAATTAGCGCTTTGTTATGTCTTTTAGTTCACCCCAATTTCATCAATTCTTTTTCAAAAAACACTATCCTTTACGGTATTTACGCCTTAGTTTTTGTGGGTGGAATTATTCGTGCGTTTTTAATTCCGTCAGTTTTTAGTTTATTGGGATTGATTATTCCTAAAAAAGAACAACCTAATGCAGCGACATGGAGCAGTTCAACATGGCAAGTGGCAGCAGTAATCGGACCAGCTTTAGCGGGATTTGCAATTGGTTGGTTTGGTGTGTTTTGGTCGTTGGTTTTTGTTGTTTTTTGTGTTTTTATGGCTTTAATCGTGCTAACACAAATTGAAAGAAAGCCGATTTTAAATCCAAAAATTGGTGAACCTATTTTTAAGAGTTTGAAAGAAGGTTTGTCGTTTGTGTTTCAAAATAAAACAATTTTAAATGCGATTTCGCTTGATATGTTTGCGGTTTTGTTTGGTGGAGCTGTCGCTTTATTGCCGATTTTTGCGCAAGACATTTTAAAAGTAGGTTCAGAAGGTTTTGGAATTTTGAGAGCAGCACCGGCTATTGGTGGATTAATAACAATGTTGGTGGCTACATCGATTCCGTTGCATCAAAAAGCAGGAAAGAAGTTGTTGTTAGCTGTTTTCGGATTTGGAATTTGTATTATTGTTTTCGGATTATCGACTAATTTTTGGCTATCCGTTGTAGCCTTGTTTTTAAGCGGTGTTACCGATGGAATTTCTGTTGTAATTCGACAAACCATCCTTCAAATTTACACGCCTGACCACATGAGAGGACGCGTGTCTTCTGTGAATTCAATTTTTGTAGGTTCTTCCAATGAATTAGGAGCTTTTGAAAGTGGCTTGGCTTCCAAAATCATGGGAGTAGTTCCTGCCGTAGTTTTTGGTGGAATGATGACTTTAGGAATTGTTGGAGTTACCGCTGTGGCTTCACCAAAATTCAGGGAATTAGATATCGAAAAAGATTTGGAAACAATTTAATTTTTGAATTCTTTCAACTCCATTTTTTCGCCATCAAAAACGCCATAGGTGAAATAACCAATCCAATCGCCTAAATTCACATATTTAGAATTTTCGGTTAATTCAATTTCCAAAGGCAAATGGCGGTGACCAAAAACGAAAAAATTATAGGGTTTTGTTTCTAGTTTTCGTTTACAATACTGAACTAACCATTCGTTGTCTTCTCCTAAATATTTTACATCTTCTGCTCCTGAAATCAATTTGTTTTTAACTGATAAATATTGGGCTAATTTCACACCAATATCAGGGTGTAACCAACGAAACAACCATTTTGAAAACGGATTGGTAAAGACTTTTTTCATTCGTTTGTAACCCATGTCGCCAGGTCCTTTTCCATCTCCATGACCAATTAAGAAAGTTTTACCATTAAAAGTGAATTCTTGATTATCATGATAAACAGGAATGTTTAACTCTTTTTGGAAATAATCGCCCATCCATAAGTCGTGATTTCCTACAAAAAAATAGATTGGAATACCAGAATCTTTAATTTCAGCCAATTTTCCTAAAACTCTTACAAAACCTTTTGGAACAACGGTTTTATATTCGAACCAAAAGTCGAATAAATCACCAAGTAAAAAAATCGCATCAGCATCTTGCTTAACGATATCAAGCCATTGAATGAATTTTTGTTCTCTAGGAAAACTTAATTCTGGGGTTGGAGCTCCAAAGTGCTGATCGGATGCGAAGTAGATTTTCAAGTTAAAAATTGGTTAAGAATATGTTAATAAACGATTTTTTTTGCATTTTATCGAATTAAAAGGTTAAAAATTAACAAATTATAAAAAAACGAATATTTTTAACGAATTATTTATTAATTGTTAAAATTAACATTATGAGAAAAATTTGTTTAATAATTTCTTTTTTATTTTCTGTTATGGCTTTTTCACAAGACAAAGTTAAAAATTTAGAAGTAGTAAAAGGAACTTTTCAGCTAGAAATTCTAAAAATGAATGTTGAGCCTGTTTCAATTACGTCCGAATTGCTTGAAAAAATTGATGAATTAAGAAAAGAAACTGAATTAGTTTATCTTCAAATAGATGAAGTAAGAAGAATTAAGATTTTTTCTCGTCAAGATATAATAGCAGGTAAAAATAAAAATATTGAAGAGTTCGTATTAGTAACATCTTTTAAAAATTAACAAACAGTAATATGAAAAAAATTATTCTACTATTACTTATTTTCTCGGGTTTAAATGTTTTTTCACAGGCAGGTAGTAGCCCTTGTGATGCTTTGCAATTATATCCATATACAAGTTGTGGAAATACTTCTGGCCCTCAATATGCAGGACATTATCAAACGGAAGATGCCGCTGGAAATAATGTTGCTATGACTGGAACAAGTGCTATAAATCCAGCATGTACTACAGATAATGAAACGACTCAGTCTGTTAGATGGCTTGAAGTTGTTGCAACAACAACATCTTTTACCATTACCAATTTAACAAATTATTCTGGACCTGGAGCTGCTACGGCTGAAGAACGAGATTATGTTGTTTTTTCTGGTTCTTGTAGTAGTTTAACACAAATTGCTTGTGGAGCTTCAATTCCATTAAATGGAACTTTAAATGTGACTGGTTTAACAGCAGGTCAAACATATTATGTTATGGTTTCACAATCTGCGGCTGCTTTCAGTGGTTCTCCAGCGGCAAATGCAGCGGCAACATGTATTACGAGTACTGTGCCTCACGTTCCAACTAATGATGCTTGTTCAAATGCACTTCTTTTACAAAATAACGTTTCTTATACTTCTACTAATGCTGATAGTACAGCTGACGGGCCTAGTGTTTGTCAAAATCCAGCTTCTGGTTCTGTAGAAAATAATGTTTGGTATCAATGGTGTGCCCCTGCAAACTGGCCAGTAGGTCAATTGGCATATTTAAACGTAAATAATCAAGTTTGTAATAGTACGCAAGGTTTACAATTATCTATTTATGGTCCCGGAACAACTTGTGCTCAAATTACAGCTGGTACAGCTACTTCTGTTGTTTGTCAAAATCCTGGATCTACAATGGATTACAATTATACTTTTACCGCAACAGCTAATCAATGTTATTTAATTGTTTTGGATGGTTTTGCAGGTACAGCTTGTACTTATGATATTCAGGTTTCGGCAAGTTTAATTTGTGATACACCTCCAGTAGCTCCAACGGTTACTGTTACACAACCAACATGTGCTGTTACTACGGGAACTATTGTTGTTACAGCGCCATTAGGAGCAGGATTAGAATATAGTATAAATAATGTTGTTTATCAATCTGGTACAACTTTTAGCGGATTAGCACCAGGTACATATAACGTAACTGTTAGAGATGCTTCAGATTGTGTTTCTACAGCTACAATAGTTGTAATTAATCCTCCGGCAGGAGCACCAGCGGTTCCAACGATTACTACTACAGCTCCAACGTGTGTTGCAGCAGGAACATCAACAATTACAAATTACAACGCAGCCAACACTTATGTTTTCACA
>Ga0154533_116_pt2 | contig 16679 bp, 18 predicted proteins | sample RifGroF1_FD_105676 | JGI IMG/M metagenome (GOLD analysis project Ga0154533, IMG submission 105676) | Flavobacteria bacterium GWF1_32_7 | reverse complement strand
CAATCAAAACGAATGGGAATTCATTTCAATTTTGCACCGGTTGTTGATATCAATACCAATCCAAAAAATCCAATCATCGGAAATCGTTCGTTTGGTGAAACTAAAGAAAATGTGACAACAAGGGCTATTGCATTAATGAAAGGTCTTCAAGATGAAGGTGTTTATGCAACAGCTAAACATTTCCCAGGTCATGGTGACACTTCAACCGATTCGCATCATACATTGCCTGTAGTTAATTTCGATAGAAATCGATTGAATGATGTTGAACTTTATCCATATAAAGAACTGATTAAGAATGGATTATCTAGTGTAATGGTAGCGCATTTGAATGTGCCAAGTTTAGAACCAAGAGCCAATTATCCAACTTCAATTTCGTATCCAGTTGTTACTGATATCCTAAAAAAAGAATTGCAATTTGAAGGTTTAATTTTTACTGATGCCTTGAATATGAAAGGCGCTAGTAATTTTAAAAAACCTGGCGATATTGATTTAGAAGCCTTTTTAGCAGGAAATGACGTGTTGCTATTTGCTGAAAATGTTCCGGTTGCGATAAAAAAGTTTAAAGAAGCATTTGATAAAGGAATCATCACCGAAGAACGTTTGATGTATTCGGTTAAAAAGATTTTAGCTTATAAATACAAAGCAAATTTGAATAATTATCAACCCATCGTTTTAGATAATTTATACCAAGATTTGAATGCAGTTGAATATGACGCTCTGAATTATAAATTATACGAAAATGCAGTAACAGTAATCAAAAATCACGATAAGTTAATTCCGGTTCGAGATATTGAAAAAGAAAAAATTGCCTACATCAAATTAGGAAACGATAAATCAGATACGTTTTTGGCTAATTTGAGAAATTACGCTTCAATTAGTGAAATTACGAACAAAAATTTAGATTCGGTTTTAGTACAATTACAAGATTATACGAAGGTAATCATTGGCTATCACAAACAAGATGGCGCTTGGAGAAATCACAATTTGAACTTCAAAGAAATGCTTTGGATTAATCAAATTTCCAAACAAAATGATGTGATTTTAACTTGTTTTACCAAGCCATATTCATTAACCAATTTAAAAAACTTCGAAGATATTGAAACCATTGTAGTTGCTTATCAAAATAACGATATTGCTCAAACTATTGCGCCTCAAATTATATTTGGATCAATGGGAGCAAAAGGAAAATTACCTGTTTCTATTGATGATGAATTTAAAGTAAATGAAGGAATAGAAACATTAGAAATCAAGCGTTTGGGATTTACCATTCCTGAAAATGTTGGAATGAATTCAAAAGTTTTAACAAAAATTGATTCGATTGCTAATCATGCTATTTCTAAAAAAATGACACCGGGAATTCAAGTGGTTGTAGCCCGAAAAGGAAAAGTAATTTATCAAAAATCTTTCGGAAATCATACTTATGAATCTAATCAAAAAGTAAATAATACTGATGTATATGACATTGCTTCTTTAACTAAAATTGTAGCTACTTTGCCTAATGTAATGCAAGAATTTGATAAAGGACATTTAACTTTAGAAACGAAGTTAAAAGCAATGTTACCAATGGCTAGAAATTCAAATAAAGAAAATGCAACAGTTTTAGATATGCTAACGCATCAAGCGCGTTTTCAACCTTGGATTCCATTTTATAAAGCTACTTTAGATAGTTTGAACCGACCGAGTACACATTTTTATAGAAGCGAATTTTCTGATGAATTTCCAATTCACGTTGCCGATAAATTGTATTTGAGAAAAGATTATAATGATTCGATTGTAAAAACGATTTTAGACAGCGAATTGTTATCAAAAAAGCAATACAAATACAGTGATTTCTCATTTATTTTATTCAAAGAATATTTAGAATATCACAATAAAAAATCACTTGAGGATTTAGCACACGTTAATTTTTTTGAGCCTCTAGGTGCCAATACCATCATGTACAATCCGTTACGAAAAATGAATACAAATAGAATTATCCCAACGGAAAACGATACCTATTTCAGACATCAGCTAGTTCAAGGATATGTTCACGATATGGCAGCTGCAATGCAAGGCGGAATTTCAGGTCATGCTGGTTTGTTTGCTAATGCTTTGGATGTAGCTAAAGTGATGCAAATGTATCTTCAAAAAGGGAGTTATGGCGGAAGAACATATATTTCCGAAAACACTTTTAACATGTTCAATACCTGTTATTTTTGTAAAGATGGGAATAGAAGAGGAGTTGGTTTCGATAAACCACAATTAGGAAATGAAGGTCCAACATGCGGTTGTGTTTCACTAACAAGTTTCGGACATACAGGTTTTACAGGAACTATGACTTGGGCAGACCCAGAAAAAGAAATTGTTTATGTTTTCTTATCTAACAGAACGTTTCCAGATTCTAATGCAACAAATAAATTATCGAAAGAAAATATCAGAGAGAATATTCAAAAAGTGATTTACGAAGCAATTGTTGAGTAATTTTCGTAAATTTAATTCTCTAATTTCAAAAAATTAACAATGACATCAGCAGCAACTACAGTAGATCAATACATCAACGAAGCTCCAGAAGATAGAAGAGAAGCGTTGCAAAAATTAAGAAATATAATTTTAGAAAATCTTCCTGAAGGCTTTCAAGAAGGAATGGGTTATGGTATGCCAGGTTTTGTTGTGCCACATTCTATTTATCCAAAAGGATATCATTGTGATCCCAAGCAAGCTTTACCTTTTATGGGATTTGCGAGTCAAAAAAACAGCATAAATTTTTATCACATGGGTATTTATGCAAACCCAGAATTATACGAGTGGTTTGTGACTGAATATCCAAAATATTCCAAACAAAAATTAGATTTAGGTAAAAGTTGTTTACGAATAAAAAAACCAGAAAATATACCGTTTGAATTAATTGGTGAATTGGTAAAAAAGATATCAGTTGCTAATTGGATTGCTTTATATGAATCTGCTTTCAAAAAATAAATTAACAAATGTTTTATAATTGCCAACTTTAGAAATGGTAATTTTATTGAAAATTTAAACAAATGAAAATTGCTATAGTTTGTTATCCTACATTTGGTGGAAGTGGTGTTGTGGCTACCGAACTTGGTTTAGAATTAGCCAAAAGAGGTCACGAAATTCACTTCATTACTTACAGTCAACCCGTGCGATTAGCCTTGTTGAATCCAAATGTACATTACCATGAAGTTCACGTTCCTGAATACCCTTTGTTTCATTATCAGCCATATGAATTAGCGCTTTCAAGCAAATTGGTCGATATGGTTAAATTGTACAAAATTGATGTTTTGCACGTACATTATGCCATTCCTCATGCTTATGCCGGTTATATGGCTAAGCAAATGTTAGCGGATGAAGGTATTCATATTCCAATGGTTACAACCCTTCACGGAACCGATATTACATTAGTTGGAAATCATCCATTTTACAAACCAGCAGTTAGTTTTAGTATAAATAAATCTGATGTAGTTACGAGTGTTTCTCAAAGTCTAAAAGATGATACGTATCGATTGTTTGATATTAAAAATGAAATCGAAGTAATTCCAAATTTCATTGAATTAAACAAAGAAAAACTAAAAGAGAATATTCCATGTCATCGTTCTTTAATGGCCCCTGCAAATGAAAAAATAATAACACATATTTCTAATTTCAGAAAAGTCAAGCGAATAGATGATATCGTTAAAATCTTTTATGAAATCCAAAAGGAAGTGCCATCAAAATTAATGATGGTTGGTGAAGGCCCAGAAAAAGAAAATGCAGAGTATTTGTGTGAACAATTAGGTATTCAAAACAAAGTAATTTTCTTTGGAAATAGTAACGAAATTGATAAGATTTTATGTTTCTCTGACTTGTTTTTATTACCTTCTGAAACCGAAAGTTTTGGTTTGGCAGCATTAGAAGCTATGGCATGTGGAGTTCCTGTTATTTCTAGTAATTCAGGTGGTTTGCCAGAGGTGAATAAAGATGGTTTTTCAGGATATTTAAGTGATGTTGGAGATGTTGCTAAAATGAGTAGTGATGCTATTTCACTTTTAAAAGATGAAAATAAGTTGGCTCAATTTAAAGTTAATGCTTTAGCAACGGCTAAATTATTTGATATTCAAAACATAATGCCTTTATATGAACAAGTTTATTTTAAAGCTTTAAATTCGAAATAATGATTAAAATTTTACCTTTATTAGTACTAATAATGTCTTGTAGCGCTCCAAAAGAAGTAATGGATAATTCATTTTCTGTTATTTACAAAAGTGAAATGGGTGGAGCTGAAAAATCAGGTCATCTATTAATTCAAGATAATGAAACGTATATTCAATTCATAGAATCGCTTAAATTAGATGAATCTGAATATGCTAAATTTTTAGCAGTTGATTTTAAGAAGAAGAATGTTTTAGTTTTGTATCAAGGACAAAAAAACTCTGGTGGATACGAAATTGATATTGAGTCTTTATCAAACAATAAAGAATCTATTGTTGTTAAGAAAAAAGAAACTGGTCCTAAAAAAGGAGAAATGGCAACAACCGTTATAACCTCACCTTATTGTATAGCTTTAATTCCAAAAGGAGATAAAATAATAATTGAATAAAAAAAAGTCCCAATTTAATTGGGACTTTTTCTATAATTAAAATCGGTATCTAATTCCTAATGCGATATCTGGACCAAAACTATCTTCTCTAAACTGGTTATCACCACTGTTGTTTAAATAGAATTCTGGTCTAATGTCTAAAGATAATTGAAAAGGAGCTTCTTGGAAGTTATATTCAATACCTAAATCTCCAGCAACTAAAGCAAATGTTCCGCTGTCACTAAATCCATTTTTGTCATAACTCCAACTACCAATACCAGCACCAAGTCCAGCATACCAGTTAAAACCGCCTTCAATGTTCCAAACCCATTGATACAAACCAACTAATTTTAAAGCATCAACATCTTTGCTGTTTCTCCATCCCAAATCAAATTCTAAACGATTGTTAGAACCAATTCCTCTTTGGTAAGAAATTTCGCCTCCGAAACCATCATTGTCACCAATACGTAATCCCAATGCGTTCTTAGAAATGTCCTGAGCTTGTGCGCTAAATGCTAACCCTAGTAGCATAAAAGCAGATAAAAATAATTTCTTCATATTAAAATGTTTTTACAAATATAGCTAATTTTTTACAAATTTCATGCCAATTTAGTCAACTATATAGATATCAAGGTATTCTTTTTGATTTTGCGCTCCTGTTGCAGGTATACCAAATTCGTCAGCAACAGTTGAATTTATAGAATAAGAAGTATCTGTATTAGTATAAACAACACCAATTCCTTCTGCAGTATATAAGGTAGAAATTATTAAGTCTTGTGGAGCTAAAACTGTAATAGGAAATGTAAAACCACCAACAGTTTGCTCTGTAGTGACTGATACATTAAGTTTAATTTTTGTAGCTTTTACATTATTGTATACATCACCATTTGGAGATGTAAAAGTAGTGAAACTTTCTCCTCCGTAACTTTGTAATGAATAGTTAATAGTTAAAGGAAAACCATTAAATGTTTCTTGAATAGTACCTGTTACAGCATTACTGTTTAAAGCTTGATTATTAGATGCATTACTGTTAAAAATAACAAAATCATCTAATGATAAATCAAAATTAATTGGCAAATTTTGGCCAGATGCTAAAGACAAATCTCCTGATAGTAACAATTTTGAGTCACTTTTTCGTACACCATTGTTTCTCAAAGATGATGAATAAAACCCTGTAGCAACATCATCTCTGGTTTGAAATTTTTTGTAGGTTTTTGCATTAAGTACCACATCACCAAAAATATACAAAGAATCACGAGTAAAAGTACCCTCGCTATCAACATCGTAAGTCCAATAATTTCCATCAGTTAAAGGAATTGTAAAATTATCAGCTCCATTTCCGTTTTCATCGTCATTAGAACAAGAAATAAATAATGAAGAGACACATAAAAATGCTAATAATATTGATTTTTTCATATCGAGTTAGGTTAAATTAGTAAGCTAATATACTATTTTTACTTAATTAATTGAGAATTTTTAATACAATTTTTACTCATGGTTTTTATCTAAACTATTTTTTAAATTATCATTACATTTGTTAATCTTTATAAATAAATTAATTATAGTCTTTTGTTATGTCAGGAAATACTTTTGGAAAATTATTAAAACTAACCACTTTCGGGGAATCACACGGTGAAGCTTTGGGAGGTATTTTAGATGGATGTCCTGCTGGAATACAATTAGACTTTGATTTTATTCAAGCAGAAATGCAACGTAGAAAACCAGGTCAATCTGTTATAGTTACCCAAAGAAAAGAAGAAGACGAAGTCCAATTTTTATCTGGAATATTTGAAGGGAAAACCACTGGAACTCCAATAGGTTTTATTATTCCAAATACCAATCAAAAGTCAGATGATTATTCGCATATAAAAAATTCTTACCGACCAAGTCATGCCGATTATGTATATGAACAAAAATATGGTATTAGAGATTATCGTGGTGGAGGTAGAAGTTCGGCTCGTGAAACAGCAAGTAGAGTAGTGGGGGGGGCCATTGCAAAGCAAATTATTCCTGAAATTAAAATAAACGCTTTTGTTTCATCTGTAGGCGAAATTTTCATTGATAAGCCTTATCAAGATTTAGATTTTTCAAAAATTGAATCGAATGCGGTTCGTTGTCCTGATTTAGCTACAGCTGAAAAAATGGAAAATCATATTAAAGAAATTAAAAAACAAGGCGACACTGTTGGTGGAACAATTACTTGTGTGATTCAAAATGTGCCAATAGGTTTAGGGGAACCTGTTTTTGATAAATTACATGCCGAATTAGGAAAAGCAATGCTTTCTATAAATGCAGTAAAAGGATTTGAATTTGGTAGCGGATTTTGTGGCGCCAAAATGAAAGGAAGTGAGCATAACGATTCATATAATACTGATGGGACTACAAAAAGTAATCTTTCAGGAGGAATTCAAGGTGGTATTTCTAATGGAATGGATATTTATTTTAGAGTAGCATTTAAACCCGTGGCAACATTACTTCAAAAACAAGATGTATTAACCAATAAAGCTGAAATAATTGAGCAACAAGGAAAAGGACGTCATGATCCATGTGTAGTTCCAAGAGCCGTTCCCATTGTTGAGGCAATGGCTGCTTTAGTAATTGCGGATTATTTTTTATTAAATAAAATATATTCATAAAAACGATAAATACATTTTAGAAAATAAAAAAAGTGGACAAATTTATAAAAATATAGAGATGTCCACTTTAGTGGAGTCGGAGAGAATCGAACTCTCGTCCAAACAAGCAATCAAATAGCTTTCTACACGCTTAGTTTCCTCTTGAATTTTCGACAAAGAGCAAGGCTAGAAACCGCCACTCTTTGCTTAGCTCTGTCAGTGTCAGAACGGATTTAAAGCATTACCGTTCCTAGGTTTACTTTTACGGTTCTCCTAAACCAACCGCCATAAACCAAGGCTTTTGAGGAGAATCCAGCTTTCCTACCTAGTAGGAACTTGGCAAATCTTACTATAATTCAGATTAAGCAGCTAAAGCGTAATTATTTTCGCCGTTTATAGGTTTGTACATTTGGATTTACGAGCTAAACATACAATGCTCGACGTGCTTACTAATCAATTCCACTCGCTGTCAAAACCAGTCGACCCCTTATGAAATAAGTAGATTTTTTTGAATAAAATTATACTCAAAAAGTGAGCCAAAAATACTACCTATTTTTCAATAAAAAAACTATTGTGCAAACTAAAGTAAAAAGTTATATTTGTAACATTAAATCAATATTCAGTTATATATACTGTTGGCTATGAAGTTTGGAATCATCAAAGAAAGAAAAAATCCACCGGATAGAAGAGTAGTTTTTACTCCAGAAGAGTTAGTACGCTTACAATCAGAGCATACCGATGCGGAGATAAAAGTGGAAAGTTCAGATATCAGAATCTTCTCTGATGACCAATATCGTAATTTAGGTCTTAATGTCACTACAGATTTGTCAGATTGCGATGTGCTTTTTGGTGTAAAAGAAGTGCCAGTTGATGCTTTAATTCCAAATAAAAAGTACTTTTTCTTTTCGCATACCATTAAAAAACAGCCTTACAATCGTAAATTATTGAAAGCTATTTTAGAGAAAAATATCGAATTATACGATCATGAAACTATCGTAGATGCTACTAATCACAGATTAATTGGCTTTGGTCGTTATGCTGGCTTAGTTGGTGCTTATAATGGTTTTAGAGGATTCGGAATAAAATATGACTTATTCACTTTGCCAAAAGCAGAAACCTTGAGTGGTAAAGAAGATTTAATCGCACGTTTAAAACGTCAAACCCTACCAAATATTAAAATTGTGCTTACCGGACATGGGAAAGTAGGAATGGGAGCCAAAGAAATTTTAGACGGAATTAAAATCAAACAAGTAAGTGTCGAAGATTTTTTAAATAAAAACTATACAGAACCTGTTTACACTCAAATCGACGTATTGGACTATAACAAACGTATTGATGGTCAGGTTTTAAACAATACCGATTTTTATAAAAACCCACAAGATTACGTTTCTAATTTTGAACGTTTTACGAAAGTTGCTGATATGTATATTGCTGGACATTTTCATGGAAACGGTTCGCCAGATATTTTAACTCGTGATATGCTTCGCGCTGCTGATAATAAAATTCAAGTAGTAGCCGATATTTCTTGTGATGTAGATGGACCAGTAGCTTGTACAATTAAAGCATCAACAATTGCAGAGCCTTTCTTTGGATATTTACCAAGCGAACACAAAGAGGTTTCGTATACACATCCCGCTTCAATTATGGTGATGTCAGTTGATAATTTGCCTTGTGAATTGCCTAAAGATGCCAGTGAAGGTTTTGGAGAAATGTTTATGAAACACGTAATTCCAGCTTTCTTTAATGGAGATAAAGATGGAATTTTGCAAAGAGCTAAAATTACAGAAAACGGTCAACTTACAGAACGTTTTAAATACCTACAAGATTACGTTGACGAAAAACAAGAAGCTATAGCTACTAAATAATAACAAGCCCGATGTTTTCATCGGGTTTTTTGTTTTTATAATAAAACGTATATATTTGTTAAAACTAATCAAAAACTAATGAACAATCAAATCAAGACCAATTATCCTGCATTATACACACTAATTACAGTGTTTTTCTTTTGGGGATTTATCGCAGCTGGAAACAGTATTTTTATTCCTTTTTGTAAAAGTTATTTCTCACTAGATCAATTTCAATCTCAGTTGGTTGATTTTGCTTTTTATACCGCTTATTATATAGGAGCCTTATTATTGTTTGCTTTAGGTGATTTATCAGGAAAAGATATCGTAGGAAAATGGGGCTATAAGAAAAGTATTGTTTACGGATTATTGTTTTCGGCTCTAGGAGCTGGCGCCATGATTATTGCCGTTGAAGCAAGTGTTTACGCCGGAATGTTAGTTGGTTTATTCATTGTGGCTTTAGGTTTTTCATTACAACAAACTGCAGCCAATCCTTTTGCTATTTTATTAGGTGATCCAAAAACAGGAGCTAGTAGAGTAAATCTTGGAGGTGGAATCAATTCTTTTGGAACTACGATAGGTCCTATTATAGTGGCATTAGCGTTATTTGGTACAGCTGCATCCGTTTCAGATGAACAGATTAAAACATTAGAACTTAATAAAGTAGTATTACTATATGTTGGAGTTGGTTTGCTATTCGTAGCTGCTGCTGCTTTATTTTGGTTTTCAAAAAAAGTACCAAGCGGAATTGCAAACGAACCAATGGAAAAAGCCAATAAAGCATTAAGAACATTAGTTATTATGACAGTTTTATTAGCTGCTTGTTTTGTGCCTATTTTTAAAACCTATCAATTAGATACAACTAATTATTCTCCAGCTGATTTTTCAGATTTAGAACAATACAGAATGCTTTGGCTTTCAGGTGCTTTATTAGTAGTTGTAGGTGGTTTGATGTTTTCTTACACATCCGCAAAAAAGAAATCGGAAGGTTGGGGAGCGATGCAATATCCTCAATTGGTTTTAGGAATGTTAGCGATATTTACCTATGTTGGAGTAGAAGTTGCTGTTGGAAGTAATTTGGGTGAATTATTAAAATTAGATGAATTTGGAGGTTTACAATCTTCAGAAATTGCACCTTACATTTCAATGTATTGGGGAAGTTTAATGATTGGAAGATGGGCAGGAGCTATCAGTGTTTTCAATTTGCAAGGAATGAAGAAAACATTGGCCTTACTTATTATACCAATTATCGCATTCGGAATTATTTTAGGAGTGAATATCATTTCTGGAAAAGATATGAAACCCCTGTATTGGTATATCGTTTGTGTAATTATTCAAATTATAGCGTTCTTTTTAAGTAAAGATAAACCGGCAAGAACCTTAATGATTTTTGGAACTTTTGGTGTAATTGCTATGCTAATTGGATTATTTAGTACAGGAACAATTGCTATTTATGCCTTTTTATCAGGTGGATTGGCTTGTAGTATTATGTGGCCTTCTATTTTTAGTTTGTCAATTATTGGATTAGGAAAATATACTTCTCAAGGTTCGGCATTCTTAGTTATGATGATTTTAGGAGGTGGAATTATTCCGCCATTACAAGGAAAATTATCTGATATCATCGGAATTCACCAATCGTATATTGTAGCGGTTGTTTGTTTTGCTTACCTGACTTTATTCGCCATTTTAGTAAAAGGAATTCTAAAAAAACAAAACATTGATGTAGATGCTATTGAAGCGGAGGGAAGTCATTAAAAGTATAAAGTTAAAAGAACAAAGTATAAACCTCCGATTGAAAATCTTCAATCGGAGGTTTTGCTTTTACTTATTCCACTCAATTTTTCTTGAAAAATACATCACGGCTGCTAATATTAAGAATAATCCAATACTTCCAACTAAAAGTGCATAATCTTCCAATTGGATAATCACATAAATAAAAGTATATAAAACACTCAACGATGCTCCAATAAACATTGGAAACTTTTTATCTTTTAAAATAGAAATCGAATAGAGAGAAATCATAATGATGACAGAAGCTCCAGCTATTAAATAGGCAAAAGAAAAAGTACTGTGTTCTGTAATCGAAATTAGCAATGTGTAAAACATGATTAACGCTATTCCAATCATTGAATATTGAAAAATATGAATGTTGATTTTACTTATCGACTGAATCAAAAAGAAAATCAAAAACGTTAATCCAATCACTAAAAACCCATATTTAGAGGCGCGTTCGTTTTGCTGATATTCGTCAACTGGCGTAATAAAATCTACTGCAAAAGCGTATTTGCCTAATTCAGGTAAAACTTCAAAATAGTTTTGTGCAAACGGACGATTGAAGTGTAGTATTTTCCAATTCGCTTCAAAGCCATTATCTGTAATTTCTCTAGAAATAGGCGAGAAGTTTCCGTTAAAGTTCGGCGAATTCCAATTAGAAGTTATTTTCGCATCAGTAGTTTTTCCAATCGGAACCATTTTTACTTGCTTGCTTCCGTTAAATGAAATCGTAAAATTAAATTTGGTATTGTTTTCAAGCATTTTATAATCAAAATAGTTGGTTTCCAAACTTTCAATACTGTCGTTTGTACTATTTGCAACCGATTCAAAAGCTAGGTTTTGGTTGCCAATTTTCATTTTTACTTCGTCTTTCAGGCTTTTCAAATTGGTAGTTCGAATTAAAATTTTAGCGCGATTCCAATAAATGTTTTCTGCAGGAATTCCTTTCGAAGCAAAATTTGGGTTACTATATTTTCCATCAAATTGCATTTTAGTGGTAAATACATTTGATTTGTAAATACTTCGTTCCAAAGGTTTTACCATAGTAACTTCTGATTTGTTATTCAAAGTTTCTGGAAAGAAATAGGCATAATTATTGGCTCCCGACATTGGGTCTTTATATGGTACTTTTAAAATAGGACCATAAAAGTAAACGGAATTTCCCCATTTAGCAGTGGTTTCAGTAATGACTTCTTTTTGGCGTTGGCTTCTTTCTACGATTAATTCTTGTACTAAAGCAAGTGGAATGATTAATACTAAGGTTAGAATCCCAACCATGATCATTTTAGCGGTTGTGGTTTGAAAGAACGGTACTTTTGGTTCTTGTTGCATTTGTGTTTCCATGATGTTTGATTTATAGTTTTATTAAGTTAATGTGTTTAAAGAGTATAGATTACAATTAAAAAGTAAACGAATGAAATAGGAACATTAGCAAATAGAATTAATGCTTGTCTCTCAATTTGAGGTCTGTTTAGAGGTTCAGTAATCCAATCAATTATGAGTTTTAAAAGCATTAAACCATTTATAAGAAATGAAATCAGGACGTAATAAATTCCGACTGTTACTATTATATCAGAGTTTTTAAATATAAAATGAAGTAATAATAATAGTGTACCAATTCCAAACGATACAATTGCCATTTGAATAGCAAGAGGAAGTTTTAAAAACTCTTTTTCCATGTAGTTCTTATTTTTGTTTTAGTTTCAGTTATGCTGTTTTTTGTGATTTCCATTCCGATAAAGAATAAAATTCCGATGGTCATACTAATGTTAATGAGTTTGTTCATGTTACTGAATATTAAAGGTTTTTTGAATGTGAGTTAGTGGAACCGAAAGCATATTTAAAAAATCCAATCCGTAGAATTCATGTGCTGTCTTCCCTCGTTTAAATTGTTGTTTGAAATAGGAAAATCGAGTAGGATAGAAGAGTGTTCCAGAAATGATTACCATCATTAAATACAAGCTTCGTTTGCCGTTTCCGTACAAATAATATTGCATACCTATTTCTTCCACAACTGAAATTCCGGTATTGGTCAACACGTGAATAATGTCGTGGTCTTCCAATTTGGGTTGGATTTCGAAATTGTATTTCAGTAAAAAGCAACCTAAATGAAATCCCAAGCTATCATTAGGAAGTTGTATCAATTGATTGACTTCAAAATCCCAAGCTTTTCCTTTCTTAAAGAATTTTTGATATGGTTTCTTACTGATTTCGTACATTTTTTCGATGAATAAATCTCTCATAAATATTAATTAAAAGTACTTTGAATTTCAAAGTAAATAGATAAAAAAATAGGTTTAGCTTTTCTTGATTAATTTTTCAAGCGCTTCAATATGAGCCGTGAAAGCATCACGACCTTCTTTGGTAGCACTGTATTTCGTATTTGGTTTTTTACCAATAAACTGTTTTTCAATTTGAATGTAATTTTCTAATTCTAATGCTTTGGTATGTGAAGCTAAATTACCATCGGTTACACCTAAAAGTTCCTTTAGCATATTAAAATCGGCACTTTCATTTACCATCAATACCGACATTATCCCCAAACGAATTCGGTGATCAAAGGCTTTGTTGATATTTTGGATGATGTTTAGCATAGTCATTGCGAGGCACGAAGCAATCTCATTTATTTATGTTATCTTAATTCTACTTTCTCTCGTATTTAAAATACATTAAACTTCCATATAAAATATGGCAACCTCCAAAACCTAATGCCCAGAATAATAAGCCATAACCTAAGAACCAAGTCGATAATAATCCTAAGGCAATCATCGTAATTCCTAAATAACGAACATCTCCCAAAGTATATTTGCTAGCATTTACGCAAGCTAATCCGTAGAAAATCAAAGTTAATGGAGCAACTAAACCCAACATATTTTTTTCGATTAAAAAGATAATGAAAAATCCACCAGTTGCTAAAGGAATCATAAAGTTGATTACCAATCTTTTGGAAGCGCTGTTCCAAACATTTTCATGACTTTTTCTTGCTTTGCTAATGCTTAACACAATTCCAGTTACAATCGACAACACTAAAACAGAAGTAGCAATAATCAATAATCGAATTACTGCAGCTTCAGAAATGATTAAATCGCGATAAGCACCCATTGTTGAAGTATCAAAGTATATCGTTTTGTAAGCCATCCATGCACCAACTAATGCATAAACGCCTGCTAAAATTCCCGATAAGCCACTCAAAGAGATAAAACGCGATGATTTGTTCATCAAATTTTTGATTTCGGTAATGTCGTTAAGATATTTCTCGTTTTCCATTTTAAAGTACTTTGAAATACAAAGTAAATAATAAATATTTTGTTGACCAAACATTTTTTACATTATTTTTGAAGAAATCATTTTCTATGAAACCCACAGAAGCATATATACTCCGTCAACCTGAACAATACCAAGCGATGATATTGCATGTTTTGGCAGTAGTAGAGCAGGAACTTTCTCAATCAGAATTGCTTTTTAAATGGGGAATTCCGTATGTGTATTATAAGAAAAAACCATTTTGTTATTTGGCTCCCAATCATAAAAAAGGTTTTTTAGATCTTGGCTTTGCCAAAGGTTTTCAGTTAAAAAGAAATCAAGAAACTCTAGTTGATGAAAAGAGAAATACAGTGAAATCATTACGTTTTTTTTCTATTGAAGAAATAGACAATGCTGTTTTAATTGATGTTATTTCAGAGGCGAAAATGTTGTACAGCTAACTTAATTTTCGCTTAATTTCCATTTAATAAAATACAAATCAACAGATATTCTCGTTACATTTGATATAAATTTAAATGAAATGAGAAAGTTACTTCTATTATTTGCTTTAGCAATTTCCAATTTTGCAGTATCACAAGAATGGCAAACTAATTTTGAGGAAGCAAAAAAAATAGCAAACGAACAAGATAAAAATGTAGTTATCGTTTTTTCGGGTTCCGATTGGTGTGCGCCATGTATCAAATTAGATAAAAATATTTGGCAATCTGAAGTTTTTAAAAAAGAGGCTGCAGCAGAATGGGTTTTGGTTAAAGCCAATTTTCCAAGAAAAAAAGCTAATGAATTACCAAAAGAACAAACAGAACACAACAGAAAATTAGCAGAAAAATACAATCTGGAAGGTAGTTTTCCATTAGTTGTAGTTTTGGATAAAAACGGGAAAGTATTAGGAAAAATGGGATTCAAGAACGTTTCTCCTGAAGAATATATCAAAATGATTCACGCATTAGAGAAAAAATGAGAGTAGTAACAATTCTTCTATTTGCTTTAGCAATTAGTAGTTCATTCGGTCAACAAATTTTTAAGAAAAAACAAAATTTGTTGGGAAGTCCGTTTGAAATTACGGTTGTTGCTTCCGATTCAATTCAGGGAAATCAATTTACAGATTTGGCTATAGCCGAAGTAAAACGAATTGAAAATTTAATTTCCGATTGGATTCCAACGACTCAAATTTCAAAAGTGAATCAAAATGCTGGAATTACACCAGTTAAAGTGGATAAAGAAGTATATGATTTAGTTGAGAGAGCTACTAAAATTTCAAAATTAACTTCTGGAGCATTTGATATTAGCTATGCGTCAATGGACAAAATTTGGAAATTTGACGGAAGTATGAAGGAAATGCCTTCTCCAGAAGCTATCAAAAAATCGGTTGAAAGAGTTGGATATCAAAACATCATTCTAAATCCAAAAGACACTACAATCTTTCTTAAAAACAAAGGAATGAAGTTAGGTCTTGGTGGAATTGGTCAAGGTTACATAGCAGATAAAGTTAAAGTTTTACTTCAAGAAAAAGGATGTAAAAGTGGAATAGTCAATGTTTCAGGCGATATCAATACTTGGGGAAAACAACCAAATGGTGAGCTTTGGACTGTTGGAATTATTAATCCAATGAACAAAAACAAAGTATTTGCCACGTTTCCATTAGATAATAGTGCGGTTGAAACTTCAGGAAGTTATGAAAAGTTTGTTACGTTCAACGGAAAGCGCTATTCGCACATTATTGATCCAAGAACGGGTTATCCAGCAAGCGGAATTGTAAGTGTTTCTGTTTTTTCAAAGCAAACCGAATTAGCAGATGCTTTAGCCACTGGAATTTTTGTTTTAGGAGTTGAAGTTGGTTTAGATTTAGTTAATCAATTAAACGGAATAGGTTGCATTATTGTTGATGATAAAGGCAATATTCACGTTTCAAAAAATATAGACATTAAAAAATATCAGTAAATGAAAAAGATAATTTTAGTTGTAATAGTTGTTTTTTCAGCTATTTCATGCAACACCGTTAAAGAATACGACAAACAATATATCAATGATCCAGAAATGAAACTTTCTGCTAGAAGTTCAGAACGTTTTGAAACCACTTTTCAAGTGTATCGCGAAGCTGCTTCGGGTGCAAATGGTGGAAAAACTGGTGGTGGTTGCGGATGTAATTAATTGAGAAAAATGAAAAATAAAATAACCCTACTATTTGTATTTTGTTCGCTAATTGGTTTTTCTCAAGAAAAAGATTCAACTGAAGTAGCGTATAAAAAACGTGTTTTGGAATCTATCGAGGTCGATTTTTTAATGAGTTATTACAAACAAGATGGAATTCATTCTGCAGTTTCTGGTGGAAATGGTATGGAAGAATTAACAAATCTTACTCCAACATTTGTAGTAGCAATTCCATTAAATGACGATGACGTATTAACCGTTGATGCTGGAATTTCAGCGTATTCGTCAGCTTCCTCAGGAAATATTAATCCGTTTGATAGTAATACGCCAAGTCCGTGGCAAGCGAGTTCTGGTGCTTCTGCACAAGATGTATTAACGTCTTTGGTTTTAAATTACAGTCACAGCTCTGATGACAGAAACACTATTTGGAACGGACACATTTCGGGTTCAGTGGAATACGATTATTCATCCATTGGTTTTGGT
>Ga0154533_103_pt2 | contig 16984 bp, 19 predicted proteins | sample RifGroF1_FD_105676 | JGI IMG/M metagenome (GOLD analysis project Ga0154533, IMG submission 105676) | Flavobacteria bacterium GWF1_32_7 | reverse complement strand
ATTGTAAATAATCCATGGCTTTCTTTTGATTTACAAATGTAAACAACTTATATTTTACATTTGTAAACATGTAAATCTATAGTCTAATTTACTTTTGTAAACAGTTTTAATTACTACTCACATTGACTTCTATTGCATTAATTTACAATATTAAATAGATTAATATTTTAATAAATTATTATTTATTAATCAATAAGTTATATGTGTTTAAGTAAAGTTAATATTTAATAAATATACTGTTTTTTACATTTGTAAACTTGTGTATTTCTTTTGCTTTGTTTACATTTGTAACTCTATAATTCAAAACAACTATTTACAATGGTAAACATTGATGATTTTATTAAACGGTTAGAAATCATACTCGATTATTACAATTTATCGGCTTCTGCATTTGCGGATAAAATCAATGTGCAGCGTTCGAGTTTGTCTCACCTACTCTCTGGGAGAAATAAACCTAGCTTAGATTTTATCATCAAAGTAATTGAGGTTTTTCCTGAAGTAGATTTGTATTGGATTTTAAATGGAAAAGGAAATTTTCCGAAATCAGAAAATAGTTCAATTCCTTTAATCGATTCTGAAAAAAATAATCCATCATTATTGAAACCTGATTCTTCCATTTCTGAACCTGATTTATTTTCGACTATAGAAAAAGGAATTCCTCCTACTCTTTCAGAAAGTAATCCTGTAGAATCGATTAAAACAGAAAATAATTCTCACGAAGAAATTGAGCGCATTGTAGTATTCTTTAAAAACGGAACGTTTAAAAACTATAAACCATAAAAAAACTCTGAATTTCTCCAGAGTTCTTAAATAATTAAATAACTAACCTTTATCTTCGGTGTAAATAAACTGCTGTTACTCCTGCTTCTGCTCTACTCATTTGAGGTGTTGCATCTGCCGACATTGTTGGGAAAGCAAATTTTAAAACTTGTCCACCACCATTCAAACGCTCGGCTACATAAATTGCATTTGTTACATGGTCATAAGCAACATCGACAGGGTTTCCTAACATAGAATTAGGTCCGTACACTCTAATTTGATTGTTCATAGCAATTGTTCCCAAATTATTAGTCATGTTTAGTACAGAAGTAAAGTTATTAATAACTACTAAACCACCGTCGGTTGCACTTGAAGCTAATCCTACATCAGACAAAACCATTACATTATCTTGAGGAGAATAAGTAATTCCGTGTGTTCTAACTAAACCTTCAATTGTAACTCTTTTTGAAGCTGTAATTGTTCCTGTAGCATTTGAAAAGAAATTGTTGTAAACCACTAAATCGCTTGTGTTATCAGCAATTGCGTACATAGTAGTCCCGTCTAAATGAATTCCCCAAAGTTTAATATCTACAGTATAGGTATTTAAAAGTGTAAATCCCGATGTATTTCTTTGGTATACATAAAATTTACTGACGTTTCCATTCCCCGCATTTTGGTCTTGAGCTACCACCACTTTATCTTCTGAAACCGCAATTTCACGAGCATTTGTAAAATCAACTGAAGAAGAAAAAGATAAATCTAATGTTGTTGCAGAAGAAATGATGGCATTTCTTAATCTATTGTAAGCTTCTACTCTATTATTAGTTCTTGAAGCCAAAACTACTTGATCTTTAAAGGTATCGTAGTAAACACCATCTGCATCTGTTGAACTAATAGTAAAACTTTTTGCAGTAGGAGTTGTTGCTAATAAATCGGTAAATGAAATTTTTCCCGAAGTATTACTGGTGGTTATCAATTTTAATTCCTGAGCCGGAGTTGGAGTTTGATCAATTGGTTCTGGTTCAGGAGTTACCATTGAAGAATCGTCGTCATTACAAGAAGTAAATAAAACGGCTACTAAAGCTAGAGGTAAAAATAGTTTTTTCATTTGTTAAAAGTTTTGATTTCTTCTATCTACGAAAAACTATTCTTACTGGTTTTATTTTGAGTGAAATTTATTTTATCTTTCTAATAATAAGCACTTTAAACAGATTATTCCTTTGGAACATAACTCAATTCTGGAACTTTTCCAATGACTCCTTTATAATACGATTCTAAAAACTTAATATCCGCTTCGATATTTCCGGTTGGATAAAAAGGTTCATTGTAAACCACTTCTTTTCTCCCGTAATCAAAAGCAACGGGAACAATTGGGACATTTGCTTTTAAAGCCATATAATAAAAACCTGTTTTCCATTCGGTTACTTTTTTTCGAGTTCCTTCTGGAGCGATTGCTAATCTAAAAACTTCCTTTTCTTGAAATATTTTAGCAATTGTATCTACTTTATTCTCGTTTTTTTGGCGATTTAAAGGTGTTCCTCCTGTCCAAGTGAAAAAATAATTAAATGGAAACACGAATAATTCCTTTTTAGCCACATAATTAATTTCAATATTTAGAATACCTCGTGAAAAAATACCAAGGAAAAAATCCCACCAACTGGTATGTGGAACCGCAATTAATACACATTTTTTAACTTCTGGAGCAATAGTTCCAACTACTTTCCATCCGAAAATTTTACAGAAAATAAATTTGTATATAATTTGTTTCATGCTAGACTATTTTGAGACAAAAATAAAATTATATTTACGATTACAAACAAAATTACATGATTAAGCGCTTATTGAGTTTTTTATTACCCGTAAAAATTCATCAAAAGAAATCGGTTTACAGTAAAAATCTGGAAGTTACCTGGAATAATGGGTATTTAGTTTTAGATTCCGAGAATACGAATTATTCTTTTGGAAGTTTGCAGCGCGTGTTAAAAAAAGGTTTGAAATACATTGGTTACGAGCGCATTCAAAATTTTGAATCGATATTAGTTTTAGGTGTTGCAGGCGGAAGCGTAATTGAGACGCTGAAAAAAGAAGTGAAATTTGAAGGCAAAATTACAGGCGTAGAAATTGATGCTGCCGTTGTAGAATTGGCAACAAAATATTTTGGATTAGGAAATTACAACAACGTTTCAATCGTAATTGATGACGCTTTTGAATATGTTTTAAAAACCAAAGAAAAATATGACTTAATTATAATTGACATTTTTCAGGACACCACAATGCCAAATTTTTTATTTGAAGATTTCTTTATTAATCGTATTAATTTTTTACTTAATGTAAATGGATTCATCTTGTTTAATACCATGGTTTTAGATTATCAAGATAGAAGAAGGAATGCCATTTACAAAAGCAAATTTGACAGCAATTATTCAGTACGATTATATCCAAAAATTGAAGTACATAACGAATTGTTTACTATAAAAAAATTACAATAACTTTCTAGCTTTTTCTAAATCTTCAATAGTATCAATTCCGATGCTTCCGTGCGATGTTTCCACCATTTTGATACGTTTTCCGTATTCTAAATAACGTAGTTGCTCAAGTTTTTCAGAAGCTTCTAACGATAACATGGGTAAACGGTAAAAATCCATTAAAGCTTCTTTTCTAAAAGCGTAAATTCCGATGTGTTTCATATAACGAACACCTGCATTTTCATCTCGTGGAAATGGAATTACTGAACGCGAAAAGTAAAGAGCAAAACCTTGTTGGTCCGTAATAACTTTTACGTTATTTGGATTATTAATTTCTTCTTTATCAGTAATTTGAAACATCAACGAACCCAAATCAACTTTCTTTTCGGTATCGTTTTTGAAGACTTCGATTAATTCTTCTAAAGGCTTTTTATTAATAAATGGTTCATCGCCTTGCACATTAATTACGACATCAACTTCCATGTTTTCAACAGCTTCTGCAATTCTGTCACTTCCGCTTTCATGCTCTTTTATTGACATGATGGCTTTGCCTCCATTCGAAATAATTTCGTTGAAAATTAAATCGGAATCCGTAACCACGAAAACATCATCAAATAAATTGGTTGACATAGCTGCTTCATAGGTTCTAAGAATTACCGTTTTGCCACCTAAATCTTGCATTAATTTTGCAGGAAAACGTGTGGATGCATAACGAGCAGGAATTACAGCGATGATTTTCATATCTATTTTATTTTGTCACAAAGACACCAAGGTGCTAAGTTTTTAATTTTTATATATTAATTCTGTACTTTTTTCTTTTTTTAATTGAACAGCGTCTTTTAAAGAAAAACTTGAATACGTTTCATTTACTTCAAACTTATAAACTTCAATATTGTTATTAGAATAATTTAAAAGGTGTTTTAGGTTGTCATCAATTGCTATATAAATTTCACCTTCTAATTTCTTAATAAATCCAACTTGTTTATAATCAATTATCACAAAATAATTATCCGATTTGTTTATTTCTGAATACAATTCCTGAAAATCTCCATATTTATCTTCAATACTCATTAAATATAGCCCATAGCCAATATATGAGAAGAATAAAAACAGTGTTAAACTAATTCCTATAATTATTTTAGTTTTTAATTTCATTTATCTTTTTTTAGAAAAAAACTTTTTAAACAATCTAATTCCGACAAAAATAATAAGGATAACAACAATAAAAGCAACAATTGGCAAGAAAATAGCCAAAACGGATACAAAAGATGCCGTTGCTGTTTCTGTAGTAGAAACTAAATGATTTCCTATTCCGCCAGTAGTTACAGTTGATGTGGCTCTTGTTACTGCTGTTGCCGAATTAATTGCTGTAGCGGTTCCGCCTCCTGCTATGATGGCTAATCCCCAAGTTACCATTGGATCTAAATCGACTAAAGTGGAAGCCATCACAACTGTTCCGGCAATTCCTGCCAAAGGAACAGCAAGTGTGTCTAATAAATTATCAATATACGGAATGTAATAAGCCAAAATTTCGATTACTGTGGCTATTCCTAAACAAATAATTGCTGTTAAACTTCCAATCCAAGCAAAAGAATCACCCACAGGAACGTATCCAAAATGTGTGGCTAAACTTAGAACAAACAAAGGCACAAACACTCTAAAACCAGCCGAAGCAGCTAATCCTATTCCTAAACAAACACTAATTATGGTTTCTAACATAGCTTAATTGTGAAAATATTCATCTTTAAATCCAATTAAATACAGTTTTTCTTCTGCACGTGTAATGGCAGTGTACAACCATCTCACATAATCAATATCTATACCATTTGGTAAATAAGGTTGTTCTATAAAAACGTTTTTCCATTGACCACCTTGCGATTTATGACACGTTATCGCATAAGAAAATTTAACTTGCAAGGCATTGAAATACTCATTTTCCTTAACTTTCTGTAATTTTTTATATTGCTGACGCTCGTCTTCATAATCCAATAATACTTCTTGATACAACTTATTCGATTCTTCATACGTTAACGAAGGTGATTCGCTCATAATTGTATCTAACATGATAACAGTATCAAACGGAATTTGATTGGGGTAATCAACCATTCTTACTTTTACCGTTGCGAATTTGAATCCGTACAATTCTTGAATTTTTCTAATTTCTAAAATTTCAATGATATCGCCATTCGCAATAAAACCAGCTTCCGATTCTTCTTTTAACCAAAAATAATTATTTTTTACGACCATCATGTAATCTCCAGTTGAAATTTCACTTTCCTTGGATAAAATGTAAGTTCTAATTTGTTGGTTATACTGATTGGCTCTTTTATTAGAACGTAAAATAAAAACAGTATCTTCAATACTATAATTGTCATACGCCTGATGAATCGCATCTTGAATTTCATATCCATCTTGCAGACGGACAATATCTTTAAATCCTTTTAGTTTAAATTGAAAAGTATCGATAAAATGCGAATGTAATAATTCACGTAATTCAGTAGCATTATACAAAATTCCAGAATGTTCTGCCTGACGCATTACTTCATCTAATTCAATATGATGCACATTTTTTTGATAATGCAATGAGAGTGAATCAATATCTAAAGCCGGACTCACACTCATGTTTACTGGAGGCAACTGAGCGGTATCCCCTATTAATAATAATTTACAGTTTTTCCCTGCTTCCACATAAAAAAACAAATCATCTAACAAAGAACCATTTTCATAAAGTTTAGAATCCTGATTGGTATCTGAAATCATAGATGACTCATCTACTATAAAAAGTGTGTTCTTGAATTTATTTTGTTGTAAAGTAAAACTCACTCCTCCCGTTTTATTTTTTTTAGGATAATAAATTCGCTTATGAATTGTAAATGCAGGCTTTCCTGAATAATTGCTAATCACTTTTGCTGCTCTTCCTGTTGGAGCTAACAACACCGCTTTCATATTAACATCGCCTAAATTATTAATAACCGTAGAAATTATGGTTGTTTTACCCGTTCCGGCATAACCTTTGAGAACAAAAATATCATCAGAAGTCGAATTCAAAATGAAATCGGCAATTTTCTGAAAAAAAACTTCTTGTTTTTGTGTGGGTTGATGCGGAAAATTATTTTGTAATAAATTGTAAAACAGCTTATAAGTCATAAAAATGGATTTGGCCAATATTAATTTTTCAAATATACTGATGATTTTTACAAGAAATTCTTTTGTGTAGAAAAAAAAATTGTAGATTTGCGTACCTATTTAACTAAAAATAAATTATTCAAATGTTAGAAATTGCTATTTATTTAGTCGTATTGATTGTTTTAATCTTTGCATTGGTTAAACTAATTGATAAATTTGTTACACCTGGAAATAAAAAAATATTCACTGCAGTATTGTGGGGAATTTCTCTTTTTCTTGTATATTTAATATACTCTTCTATTATGAAACCTATTGCGTTTCAAAATGAAAAAGAAGCTCGATACGAAGTTGCTGTTAAAACTATGTTAGACATTAAAAAACTTCAAACGGGTTACAAATCGGTTCACGGAAAATATGCTGACACGTTTGACGAGTTAGTTAAATTTGTTGAGACTGGAGAATTTGAAATTATTTCAAGAAAAGATACAGCTGTAGTAGATCATGCTAAAAATGCTGCTTTTGGTTTAAAACCTGGTGCTGATGGTGTTGGAGGTTTCTTTAAAGATGAAGTAATCATTACTAAATTAGGAACTGTTAAAGTAAAAGATTCATTATTCAAAAACTCTGACCGTTACAAAAGACTTAACGTTGTTAAAGTTGGTGGAGTTGAAGTTCCAGTATCTATGAAAACAGGAGTTGTAAGTAGAAACGACATGAATCTTTCTGTATTCCAAGCTATTATTGATAAAAATGCTTTATTAAAAGACTTAGATCAAGAATTAGTAAAACAAGAAAATAAAGTAGAATCTATTGACGAAATCAATGGTCCTCAAATTATTTTAGGTTCACTAGAAGAAGTAACTCTTACTGGAAACTGGCCAAAAAAATATGGTAATAACGAATAACGACATTACTCAAAAAACATATAAAAAGTTGTCCATTCAGGTTTCCTTGAGTGGACTTTCTTTTTGTGTCTTTGATTTAATTTCCAACAAGGTAATCAATACCATGTCAATTCCCTTTGAGAAAAACAAAGTGATTGAAGAACAATTGTGGCGCACTTTTGTTGATTATCCTATTCTCACAAAATCATACGATGAAGTAATGGTAGTGCACGATAATAATCTGAATGCATTTGTACCTACTTCATTATTTGATGCTAATTTTTTAGCGAGTTATTTGCAATACAATACCAAAGTTTTTGAAACCGATTTTTTTACTTACGATGTTGTTTTTCCTTATGATATGAATAACATTTATGTGCCTTTCGTTAATATCAACAACTTCTTATTAGATCAATATGAAACTTTTGAATACCAAAATGCGAATTCTATTTTGGTAAAACAACTACTCGATTTATCTAAAAACAAAGACGAAAAGCAAGTCTTTATTCACGTACAAAAAGAACACTTTGAACTAATTGTGGTAAAAAATCAACAATTGATTCTTTTTAACTCTTTTCAATACAAAACGCCAGAAGACTTTATTTACTATATTTTGTTTACTTGTGAACAATTACAACTTAATCCTGAAACTATTTTGGTTCAAATATTAGGAAATTGTTCAGAATACGACGCTTGTTTTAAAATAGCTTTCCAATACATTAGAAATTGTAGTTTATTAGATGTTACTAGTAAAGCTTCAATTTTAGAAGTAACTCCTACTGCTTTAAGAAATCACTTTATATTATACCATTCATGAGAATTATCTCCGGAAAACACAAAGGGCGTAGATTAGTTGCACCTAAAAATTTACCTGTTCGTCCTACAACCGACATGTGTAAGGAATCGTTGTTTAATATTTTGAACAACTATTTTAATTTACATGGATTAAAAGTACTCGACTTGTTTGCAGGAACTGGTAATATAAGTTATGAATTTGCTTCTCGTGGTGCTGGACCAATTACAAGTGTTGATGGCGATATGGGTTGTGTAAATTTCATTAAAAAAACTTCAACTGAATTAGATTTAGATATCAGCGTTATAAAAAGTGATGTTTTCAAATTCTTAGAAAAAAGCAAAACAAGTTATGATATCATTTTTGCTGATCCACCTTATGATTTAGGTCAAGAGAATTTTGAAAAAATCATTCAACTTATTTTTGAAAACGAAATTTTAGACGAAGAAGGTATGTTGATTGTAGAACATTCCAAACATACTAAGTTAGAACACTTAACAAATTTCTCTTTTTCAAAAAGTTATGGTGGTTCGGTATTTTCTTTTTACGAATTTGAAAGCGACGAAGAAGAAGATATTGAAGAGGAAGACGAAGGATAAAATCTTCAAAAAAAATGCAGACCTATAAGCCGGATTCTGTATCGCGCCAATGACGGACCCTTATCATTTATCTAGATCACGCATTACTGCGTGACTCAAGCTGTCTACCCTTCAACATCGGACGAGTCGCCCTTATTCTGATTACTCAGAAACTGCTGATATACTTGACATTTCACCGCATAGAGTTTACCTGGTTTCACTACAGCATTACCTGTACATACTTTCTGTTGCACTTGTCCTCGCCTTTCAACGGACGGGCGTTACCCGCTATGCTACTCTTTGGTGTCCGGACTTTCCTACCATGTTTACACACGGACGATAAGGCGGTCTGCGGTGCAAACTTACAATAAAATAAATCGTTTTAAAGAAATTTTAATATATAGTTTAACATAACCTTTGGCTTTTATTCGTTATTAAAATCGTAAATTTATAGGTCGCAAATCTTCTAAATCTTATTACTATGTCAAGTATCTATCATTATGCCTCGGTTTCAGAAGCTTTAATAAAATTAAGAGAGAAAGGATTTACTTTTGATTTCAATTTAAATGAAAAAGATATCGTTTTGCATCCCGAAAACTATACCATTAATCACATTTACCATTACGAAGGCAACTCCAATCCAGATGATCAGGCTTCTGTTTATGGAATTGTATCAAAATATGGATTAAAAGGAGTTTTTGTAACAGGAACTTCGGCCAATTCTTCAGATGAAAATGCGGAAATAGTATCTAAATTAGCCATCAAAAACAAACATACTCCCACTCTTTAATTTTATATCACGATTCAGAAACTTTCAAATTGTGAATAACTTTTAGCAACATTTTCCTCAATTTAGATTTTGGAATTTGCCTTTTGAAATTTTTACCTCTATATTTGTGTTTCAATAGAATTTATGGAACAATTTATCGTATCGGCTCGTAAATATCGTCCGCAAACATTTAAAGATGTTGTGGGACAACAAGCTATTACCAATACTTTGTTGAATGCTATTGAAACCAACCACTTAGCGCAAGCTTTATTATTTACAGGACCTCGTGGGGTTGGAAAAACTACTTGTGCTCGAATTCTAGCTCGAAAAATCAATCAAGAAGGTTATGATGATCCGTATGAAGATTTTTCGTTTAATGTATTTGAATTAGATGCGGCTTCAAACAATGGTGTAGATGATATTAGAAGTATTATTGACCAAGTTAGAATACCTCCACAAACTGGAAAATATAAGGTTTACATCATCGACGAGGTGCACATGCTTTCTCAAGCAGCTTTTAATGCATTCCTTAAAACATTAGAAGAACCGCCTAAACATGCTATTTTTATTTTAGCAACAACTGAAAAACATAAAATTATTCCAACGATTTTATCGCGTTGTCAGATTTTTGATTTCAAAAGAATCACGGTTAAAGATGCGAAAGAACATTTAGCCGAAATTGCAAAAGAACAAGGTGTTGCTTACCAAGATGATGCATTGCACATTATTGCTCAAAAAGCAGATGGTGCTATGCGTGATGCTTTGTCTATTTTTGACAGAGTAGTTTCATACTGTGGAAAAAACCTTACCAGACAAGCCGTTACCGAAAATTTAAACGTATTAGATTTTGAATATTACATCAGAATCACCGATTTAATTTTAGAAAATAAAATTCCCGATTTATTAGTTGCTTACAATGATATTTTAGCAAAAGGTTTTGATGGACATCATTTTATTGCTGGTTTAGCATCGCATTTTAGAGATTTATTGGTTTGTAAAAATCCAGCTACTCTTCCTTTATTAGAAGCTGGCGAACAAGCGCAAGCCTTATATGCAGCACAATCACACAAAGCCATGCACGATTTCTTGATAAAAGGAATTGAGTTGGCAAACGAATGCGATTTGAAATTTAAAGTCAGTCAAAATCAGCGACTTTTAGTTGAACTTTGTTTGATGCAATTAGCCTCTATCACTTTTGATGGAGAAAAAAAAAAGTAGCTAAATTTATTATTCCGGCTACTTATTACAAGAACAACTCCTACTCTATTACTGAAGTTCCTACGGTTAAAACACAAATTCCAACTGAGGAATCAAAAACTGTTGTAGTTGCAGAAACCGTTGTGAACGAACCTATCGTTGCAGAAATTCCTCAAGTTGAAAATGAAGTAGTTGCTCCAATTGTTCCAGAAATTCCAAAACCGGTTTTAACGAATTTAAATCCAACGGGAACAAAAGTTTCGGCACTTTCATTAGCAAGTATTAAAGCTAAAAAAGACTTAGAAGCCCAACAAAATCAGCATCAAAAGCACAAAGAAGAATTGCCTTCGGAAGTATTTAACGAAACCGATATGTTATTGCAGTGGAATAAATTTGCTCAAAAAATGACAGATTCAGGAAAACGTTTAATGGCAACTTACATGCAAATGAACGATCCAACCTTAAACGGAACCACCATTACATTAGAACTTCCTAATCAAAGTACAAAAGAGGAATTTTTAACGGGTTGCCATGAATTAATAGGTTATTTAAGAGGAAAATTACACAACCACGACATTACCATTGAAGTCGTTGTAAATGAAACTGTTGAAAACAAATACGCTTTTACACCACAAGAAAAATTTGAACGTTTAAAACAAATTAATCCTACGATTGAATTGTTGAGAAAGACGTTTGATTTGGATGTCTAAATATTATTTTTAGCTTAAAATATACGCCTAATTGAAAACCTAACCATAGTTTTAAGCAATATTGCAATGCCTTTTATTTTAAATCACCTAGAGTAAATTCAATTGGCATAGAAAATGATTTAGTAACCATACCTTTTTTAGCTTGCTGAATAAATACAACTTGAAATTTATCGTATTCATTTTCATTTTCAATTGAATTTATTGTTAATTTCATAACTTGTTTTCCAATTTCTAACATTTGATTTTTATCCCCATTTATTTCTTTCCCGTTTAACAATTGTACTACCAAAATATCTGTTATATCATTCCCACTAGAAATTACACTTCCATTAATAGCAACTTTTTCAAAATTACCAATTGATTTCAATTCTGTAAGAATTGTTTCTTGATTGTCTTTCTCAAATTTAGGCATTGTGGCATTTGGGATTGAACATTTAATCATTGAAAATGTTACTAAAATTAAGCTTAAAAAAGTATATTTTTTCATTTAGTTTATTTTAAAATGTTTTATAAATAATATCAAATCTTCCCATAATACATCGCTTTCACGATACCATCGGATAATCCAATTTTTGGCACGTAAATATGTCTTGCGCCACTCCATTTCATGGCGTTTAGATAGATTCTTGTAGCTGGAATAATTACATCGGCACGGTCTGGATTTAAACCTAAATCGGCAATACGTTGTTCGTATGTCATGCTGTTCAACTTTTGATATTGCGATTGCACATACATGTAAGACAGTGGTTTATCTTGGTTTTTCTCAGACAATTTGAATAATTTATTGATGTTTCCACCAGAACCAATTAGCGTAATATTTTCAAATGGTTCCACATTGGCTTTAATCCATTTTTCCATTTCTTGCCAAACGATATCGTTTACCATTTCATTTAACAAACGAACGGTTCCGTTTTTAAATGATTTGGATGCAATAATTTTTCCTTCAAAAAACAGAGAAAATTCGGTGCTTCCACCACCAACATCTACATATAAATACGCTTTATCAGAAGTTATGAATTGTTTTAAATCGGAAGCCGCAATAATAGCTGCTTCTTTTTTACCATCAATAATATCAATTTTAATATCGGCTTTTTTCTTGATGATTTCGGCAACTTCTTTTCCATTATAGGCTTCTCGCATGGCTGAAGTAGCGCAAGCACGATAATGTTCCACTTTGTGAACTTTCATCAATAATTTAAAAGCTTTCATGGCATCTACCATTCGGTCGATATTTTCTTCCGAAATTTCGCCAACCGTAAACGCATCTTGACCCAAACGAATGGGAACACGAACTAAGGAACTTTTGTTGAATTGAGGAGCGCAACCTTCTTGCTCTACAATATTGGTTACCAATAACCTCATGGCATTGGAACCTATATCGATAGCCGCATATTTTTTTATTGTAATCATTTATTTGTAATTATTGCAACTCTTCTGCAATTACTTCTAATTTGTTTTGGTAATAATTGTACATTTCTTGTTGGGCTCTGAATGGTTTTTCATCGCCACGTTTTCTGTACTGATTTAGTAAATCGGCTGAATGAATTCGTGCTTTTACGTTGGCTTTCCATCCAATTTCAAACGTTTCAATTAATTCTTTTTTAATTTCAGGATCATAAATCGGACACGTTACTTCTACCCTTGCATCTAAATTTCGGGTCATAAAATCGGCTGATGAAATGAAAACTTCAGGGTCGCCAGCATTTCCGAAAATATAAATTCGGGAATGTTCTAAATAATTATCAACGATACTGATAGCTTCAATATTTTCGCTTAATCCTTTTACACCTGGAATTAAACAGCAAATTCCTCTAATGATCAATTGAACTTTTACTCCAGCTTTACTGGCTTCATATAATTTATCCGTCATTTTAAAATCGGATATACTGTTCATTTTCAATTTAATATAGGCTTCTTTTCCTGAAAGAGCATTTAAAATTTCTCTGTCGATTAACTTATTAAAACGAGTTCGTGTATAATGTGGCGAAACAATTAAATGTTTGTAACGATGCACTCGATAATTCACATCAAAGAAATCAAAAATCTTTGCAGCGTCTTTTAAAATTTCAACATTACTCGTAAAAAGGGTAACATCGGTATATACTTTGGCTGAATTTTCATTGAAATTTCCTGTTGAAACTAATCCGTAACGTTTCACTCTTCCATCTTCAATGCGCTCGATAACACAAATCTTACTATGTACTTTTAAACCTTTAACACCAAAAATCAATTCGATGCCTTCGGTTTGCATTTGTTCGGAATACGAAATGTTGCTTTCTTCATCGAAACGTGCTTGTAATTCGATTTGAACGGTTACTTTTTTTCCGTTTTTAGCAGCATTAATTAAAGAACTCACGATTTGGGAATTCTTAGCCAATCGGTACAATGTAATTTTGATTGACGCTACTTTTGGATCTAAAGCAGCCTCACGCAAAAATTTAATTATATAAGAAAAAGATTGATATGGCGCATAAAGCAAGTAATCTTTCTTTTTAATTCGTTCTAAAATACTTCCTTCTAATGATAATCCTGGAACGGGTAATGGTAGATTTTCTCTGTATAATAAATCGTAACGTCCTAAATGTGGGAAGTTCATATAATCTCTACGATTGTGATATCTTCCACCAGGAATAATACTATCAGAACTTAAAATGTTCATTCCTTTTAGGAAAAACTCTAAAGTATCTTTTCCAATGGCTTGATCGTAAACAAAACGAACGGGTTCTCCAACTCTTCGTTCTTTAACCGAATTGGAAATCTTTTCCATTAAACTTTTACTCAAATCACTATCGAATTCTAACTGAGCATCACGCGTAATTTTAATCATGTTAGCCGAAATGCTTTCATAATCAAATATATTAAAGATACTATTTAAGTTAAGACGTATAACATCATCTAAAAGAATAATATACTGCTTTTCAGAATTTGAAGGTAAAACAACAAATCGATTAATTGTATGCGGAATTTCGATAACAGCGTAACGGACTTCTTTTTGCGAAGTTTCCGAATTCATTACTAATTTTATAGCTAAATATCCTGAAGTATCTTTTAAAAGAGGAAATTCTTCTAAATCATTTAACATGATAGTTACTACAGCCGGACTTACCTTTTGAATGAAATAATCGTGAATAAAAATCTCTTGATCTTTAGTCACTTGCTTTTCGTTGATAATATAGATATTCTCTTTTTCTAGCTTTTTTTCGATTTCACTCAATATGCGCAAACTTTCCGATTGTTGTTCGATAACAATATCAGTAATTTCTTTTAGTAATTGTTCAGCTGGAACACCAAGAATTTTTTCGGTTTCAGTAGTTTCCAAGCTCATACGACGAATGGCTGCATAGCGAACTCTGAAAAATTCATCTAAATTGTTGGAGAAAATTCCAAGAAAACGAAATCTATCTAATAAAGGTACATTCTCATCATTAGCTTCTTGAAGTACTCTTGCATTAAATGTTAACCAACTTTTTTCTCTATCTATATAGTTATTTGTAGGATTGTTCATTTTTAAACTGGCTTGGAAATAATGTTGCTTTAGTTTGTCCTTTTGAGATGTTATTCCAATCATCAGTATCAAATTGCAAAGCAACTACTCCAGATGTTGGCACATTATCTATGTAAAGGTCTCCAAATTTATTAACAAATTTTGTAATAGCTTCATTATGTCCGAAAAGAATTAGACTATCATATGAATTTTCACATTTTTTTATGCTTTTTTCTAAACTCTTAGCATCAAAAGTGTACAAATCCTCTGAAAAACGAATTGTTTCTAAAGGAATAGACAAGTATTGTGAAAAAATAAAAGCCGTTTCTTGTGTTCGTTTTGCTTTACTGCACCAAACAATGTAAGAAGGAGGTAAAATTTTTGGTGTTTTTGAGGCAATTAAATGCGCATCACGAACACCTCGTTGAGAGATAGATCTATCAATATCTTGAACTGGAGCATCCCAACTTGATTTAGAATGTCTAATAAGTATTAAATTTTTCATAGTTATTAGTTTAGAAAATTAAATTACTCATTTTTTTTGAATTAGAAGTTAAAGCTTTTGCCAATTTTAAGTTAGTTAATAGATTTTTTTTAACACTTTATCGAAAACACTGACCTAATTGTATCTAACTATTAGTTTTTGAGTAATTTAGCTCCAAGAAATTTCTACAATAGTTGCCCTAACTAGAACTTTAATTACTTTTTATAAGTAATAGATATGTGTTAAAAAAGTTAATTTAAATTATTTTAAAAAAAGATTACTCCCGTTTTGTTTTTCCCCAACTATTAATCATTCACTACTCGTTTTTGGTCTATTTTTTCAATTATTGTTAAATTAAATCAAAACGTTCATGAAAACAAAAATTACCATTTCGATATTTCTTATCTGTCTTGGCTTTAATTTTGTTCATTCGCAATTTACAACAAATAAGCCCGATTTAAGATTGTGTGGTACCGCCCCTAATTATTATCAGGATTACTATAATTGTACGTCAAATAATTATACTTTAGACGATGTATTTTTAAGTTTAACTGATGTTAATGGTGTGCCATTAAATAATACTACATGTACGCCAGGTGTACCTGAAACCATGTATGTAATGCTAAATTACACCTCAAATTCAAACAGTAATATTAATCACGCAAGAATGTTTGCTGATTTGATTATTGATGGTGTTGTAACTCCGTTAAATGTACATTTAGGAACAGTTGTACCAGGTTCTGGTCAGCGATTACTTTATGGTCCGTTTACTTGGGTTTGTGGTCAAGAAATGTTACTAGACAGAATTCTAATCGTTTGGAAAACTAACGGTGATAATACCGAATTAGTTCCTTACACTTGTAGTACCTATAATAGATCGCAATGTGAATTTCCAACTACTGTAATCATTACTGCACCTTTAGCCGTTCAATTTGAATATTCAGGTTGTACTAATGGAGGTATTTCTACAATTAATTTTGATTCAACAACAAATGGTGGTACTCCGCCATATAGCTATGCATGGGATTTTGACTCTAATGGAACAACTGATTCTACACTAGAAAATCCAACTTTCAATTACAATAATTCTTCATCTAATACGGCTTCATTAACCGTAACTGATGCAATGGGATTGACTAATACTTTTTCAGTTCCTATTGTTTATCCTAGTGAAGTTATTGTAAATGCTAATGTTCAAGGTTTAACTTGTGTGCCTGGTTCAACTGCTTCGATTGATTTGACAATTTCGGGCGGTACTGCACCTTATACTGTTTTATGGAATACTGGGGCAACTTCTCAAGATTTATCAAACTTAGGAATTGGAACTTATTCTGCAACAATTACTGATGCTTTAGGATGTATTAAAAATTATTCAACTACAATATCTGCTATTGTTTGTTGTGAGTTTTTAGTAACCTGTCCAACATTTTCACCTATAAGTTTACAATGTTATGATTTATTGCCTCAAGCAACTTCTTTAACTGAATTAGAATTTGAAGCTTTAGGAAATGGTAATGGTATAATTGGAAATAATCCTTGTGGTGTAATCCAAATAACTGCTTCTAACAGCGCTTATTTAGGTTGTAATACACAGGTAACCCGAACTTATACAATTACAGAATACTTAGACGCAAATGATAACGGAATAAGAGATGGGGGAGAAAATACAATTTTAAATGTTGTAACATGTTCTCAAATTTTTACTATTAATGACACTACTGATCCAACTATCACT
>Ga0154533_126_pt1 | contig 19276 bp, 18 predicted proteins | sample RifGroF1_FD_105676 | JGI IMG/M metagenome (GOLD analysis project Ga0154533, IMG submission 105676) | Flavobacteria bacterium GWF1_32_7 | reverse complement strand
TTATTATCAACCGTTACTATTTTAGCAGCTTGATGATAATAAAAGTTTCGGTCGAATAAATGTTTGTTGATAAAATCTTTCAACGAAACCTCATCTTGGTTGTGCAATAACGGACGCTTGTCTTTTTCGTTTATCAATCGATTTATTAAAGTATCCGTAGAAGCTTTTAAGTAAATTGAAAAAACGTCATCTTGTTGCAACAATTCATGATTATTAAAGTAACAAGGTGTGCCACCACCCAAACTCAAAACGAAGTTTTCTTTTTTATTTAGGAAAGTTTTCAAGACTTCATTCTCCTTTTTTCTAAAATAAATTTCACCTTTACTTTGAAATAATTCAGAGATGGAATTTTGAGTTACTTTTTCAATTTCTTTGTCCAAATCATAGAACGGAAGTTGTAACTTTTCTGATAAAAAAGCTCCTATTACCGACTTACCACAACCCATATAACCTAACAACACTACTTTCATATCTAAATAATCCTCTATAAATTAAAGGGTTAAGAAATTAATTATAAAAAAAGACAAATTTATAATAAATTCCCATTGGAAAATAAATAAATGTTTATATATTTGCACCCGCATTCAAGAAAAGAAAATGACTTGGTAGCTCAGTTGGTAGAGCACATCACTTTTAATGATGGGGTCCTGGGTTCGAGCCCCAGCCAGGTCACAAAAACAAAAAAACTTTTCTTGATTGCTACGACTTGGTAGCTCAGTTGGTAGAGCACATCACTTTTAATGATGGGGTCCTGGGTTCGAGCCCCAGCCAGGTCACAAAAAAATAAAGACGTTGCACTGCAACGTCTTTATTTTTTTAAGGCCATGTGGAGAAACGGTAGACTCGCCATCTTGAGGGGGTGGTGCTCGCAAGGGCGTGAGGGTTCAAATCCCTCCATGGTCACAAATATTTACTTCCTACAAACTCTTTTCTTATTCTTAAAAAAAAAAATTGTTTGATTATTTTTCTTATTAGTTAAACATTTTTTATCATAAAAATTTTTTTGTTTACTTTTTTTATTACTTTTGTTAAACAAAATAAAGAAAAAGATGAACAACGTTAAAAATGTATTTAGTATCAAAGATTTAGAAAATCTTTCTGGCATAAAAGCACATACTATTCGTATCTGGGAAAAACGTTATAATGTTTTAGAACCTATGCGATCTGATACTAACATACGTTCGTACGATATAAAAAACTTACAAAAGTTATTAAACATCGTATTACTTCATAATTATGGTTATAAAATTTCTAAAATTGGCACCCTGAATCAGGAGCAAATAAATAAACTTGCCAACGATATTATTTCCGAAAAAAGTGCGAAAACTCATGCCATAAGTACTTTTAAAATGGCAATGATGAATTTTGATCAATCTTTATTTTTCAATACTTATAATGAATTATTAAGCGAAAAATCTTTTAGAGAAGTTTTCTACACTGTATTTATTCCACTAATGCAAGAAATCGGTTTCTTATGGCAAACCGAAACTATTTCTCCTGCTCACGAGCATTTTATAAGTTACCTAATCAAACAAAAACTTTTAATTAATACTGAAAAAGTTCAAATATTAGAACCTACAAAAACTGACAATGTATTTGTTTTATTTCTTCCTCTTAACGAAGTTCATGAACTTGGCTTAATGTATTTGAATTACGAAATTCTATTAAAAGGCTATCAAACCATTTATTTAGGGGAAAGTATTCCAACTGAAAGTTTGTTAGATTTAAAAAACTCTTATGAAAAAATAACTTTTGTAAGCTATTTAACTGTAGAACCAAACCAAGAAGAAATTGATAGTTATATTGTTGACATGCAAGCGAAACTACTTGAAAACACAAACCACGAAGTTTTATTATTAGGTAGAATGACACAATTTATAACATCCAAGTCACTACCTAACAATATACACATATACAATAGCATAGAAGAACTTTCAAATACTTTGTAAAAATATTTGTTTTGTTTAACTTTTTTACTATTTTTGTTAAACAAAATAAAACCAAGTGCGTAAAAAAATTATAATAATCGGTTCTGGATTTTCGTCATTATCTGCAGCATGCTATCTAGCAAAACAAGGGAATGATGTTACAATCTTTGAAAAAAACACCACCATAGGAGGAAGAGCTCGTCAACTTAAAAAAGAGGGGTTTACTTTTGATATTGGCCCAACTTGGTATTGGATGCCTGATGTTTTTGAACGCTTCTTTGGTGATTTTAACAAAAAACCATCCGATTATTACGAATTGATAAAACTTTCTCCAGCCTATCAAGTATATTTTGGTCACTTAGATTTTGTAACTATTGCTGATAATCTTCCCGAAATTGTAAAAACTTTCGAATCAATCGAGAAAGGAAGTGGTAAGCAATTGGAACAATTTATGGCAGAAGCCAAAAGCAATTATGATATTGCGATTAAAGATTTAGTGTATCGCCCGGGTGAATCTCCAATGGAATTAATCACCTTGGAAACAGCTAAAAAAGTGAATCAGTTTTTCAGTAACATTAAAAAAGATGTTCGAAAACGATTCAAAAACATGAAGTTGGTTCAAATATTAGAATTTCCAGTTTTGTTTTTAGGAGCTAAACCAAGTGATACGCCTTCTTTTTATAACTTCATGAATTATGCCGATTTTGGATTAGGAACTTGGCATCCAAAAAATGGAATGTATTCGGTAATATTGGCTATGGAAACGTTGGCAAGAGAATTAGGTGTAAAAATCGAAACGAATGCTAATGTAGAAAAGATTGATGTTACCAATGGAAAAGCTACTGGTATATTAGTTAACAATCAAATTGTAACAGGTGATGTAATTTTAAGCGGTGCTGATTATCATCATTCTGAAACTTTGTTAGATAAAAATTACCGTCAGTATTCAGAAAATTATTGGGAAAGTAAAACATTTGCTCCTTCTTCTCTCCTATTTTATGTTGGTTTTGATAAGAAAATTGAAAACGTAGAACATCATTCTTTGTTCTTTGATGTAGATTTCGATATTCATGCCGAAGCAATTTATGACAATCCAAAATGGCCTGAAGAACCACTTTTCTACGCCAGTTTTCCATCTAAAACAGATGAGAATTGCGCTCCAGAAGGAAAAGAAGCAGGTATCTTTTTAATTCCACTAGCACCAGGATTAGAAGACACAAAAGAGTTAAGAGAACTGTATTTTGAAAAAATAATTACACGTCTTGAGCAACTAACAGATCAAAAAGTAAAAAATAATATTATCTTTAAGGAATCGTTTTGCGTGAATGATTTCATAAAAGACTATAATTCATATAAAGGGAATGCATATGGTATGGCGAATACTTTACTGCAAACTGCTTTTTTAAGACCTAAATTGAAAAGTAAAAAAGTCAAAAACTTATATTTTACTGGACAATTAACTGTACCAGGACCAGGAGTTCCTCCTTCCTTAATCTCAGGAAAACTAGTTTCAGATTTAATAGAAAAATATCAATAAGAATGAAGGCACTATTTGACAAAGTTTCTAATGATTGCAGTGTAAAAGTAACTAAGGCTTACAGTACTTCTTTTTCAAGTGCTGTAAAAATGTTAGCACCAAGTATTAGACAAGATATTTATAACATTTATGGTTTTGTTCGCTTTGCAGATGAAATTGTGGATTCATTTCATGATTATGATAAAGAATTCCTTTTTTCAAAATTTGAACAAGATTTAGCAGATGCATTGGAGCATAAAATAAGTTTAAATCCTATTTTAAATTCATTTCAATATACTGTGAATAAATATAACATTCCACAGGAAATGATTGATGCTTTCATGAAAAGTATGAGATTAGATTTAAGTAAAAGTGAATACAAAACTACAGAAGAATATCAAGAATACATTTATGGTTCGGCTGATGTAGTGGGTTTAATGTGCTTGAAAGTCTTTGTTAACGGAAATGAGGAAAAATACAATGAATTAAAAGATTCAGCTATGCGATTAGGTTCAGCTTTTCAAAAAGTGAATTTTTTAAGAGATTTAAAAGCAGATTTTGAAGATTTAAGTAGAACTTATTTTCCAAATACCGATTTGAATCATTTAGATGAAAAATCGAAACAAGAAATTATTGCTGATATTGAAAGTGATTTTGAAGCCGCATTTGAAGGAATTAAAAACTTACCTTTAGAAGCTAAATTTGGAGTTTACACCGCTTACAGATATTACAAGAAGTTATTAAAAAAGCTTCAAAAAACACCTTCTTTAGAAATTAAAAACACGCGAATTCGTGTTTCTGATTATCAAAAAGTAGAATTATTAGCAAGATGCTATGTCAAATACAGATTAAATATAATTTAATACTATAATTATGTGGTTACACGTTTTAGTTTTTTTTACAACCTTTTTCTTTATGGAATTTATGGCTTGGTTTAGTCACAAATACATTATGCACGGCTTTTTATGGAGCTTGCACGCCGATCATCATAAAAAAGACCACGATTCTTGGTTTGAACGCAATGATGCATTCTTTATTTTTTATGCTTTAGTAAGTATTGGTTGTTTTTTACTTTGGAAATACGAAATCTTAGAAATTGGTTTAGCAATTGGTATTGGAATCTTTGCTTACGGATTAGCTTATTTCTTAGTTCATGATATCTTTATTCACCAACGCTTTAAATTGTTCAGAAACGCTAATAACAGATATGCTAGAGCGGTTAGAAGAGCTCACAAAATGCACCACAAACACATTGGTAAAGAACATGGAGAATGTTTTGGAATGTTAATCGTGCCTTTGAAATATTATAAAAACTAAAAAATCCCGCAGAAGCGGGATTTTTTTATTTCATTAATTGCTGTAAAGGCTTGAGTTGTTCTAAATCGACATTCGATTTTTGAAGTAATGTCAGCATATTCATTATATGAGTTGGATTCATATCGTTTCCTAAAACGCGAACTACTGCAAAACCATTTTCTTTCTTTCCTGCTAAAACGACAAATTCTTCAATATGTTCGTCATCAGCACCTACAAAATAAATTGCTGCACCATCATTACCAGAACCTGCTTTCATTAATTGCTGATAGCTTTCATCTTTTAAAATGGCTTTTACTTCTTTAATTTCAGTTTCATAACCAGACGTATTAGTTGAATCGGTTCTAAAAGCTAAAATATTCATTTTTTCAAACGATTCTAAAGCTGCTTTTTCGGTTTCAGACAACGCAACTTTATCTGTTTTAATGATGTTAGGAGCTAAATCAATCGCTATAAACTTGGAAGATTCTGTATTTTCTACAAAATACTTTTGAAGTGTAGGCTTGTCTTCGCAACTGCAAAGTAAAATCACACTTGAAACAAGTAATACTAACTTTTTCATGTGATTACTTTTTAGAAGCTTTTTTCAAATCATCGCCACCAGGTAAATTCATTTTCTCTGTTAACATAGAAATTTCATCTAAACTAAAGTTCCCTGTTAATGATAAAACCACTGTTCCTGCATCTTTCACATTAGAGCCTTCAACAAACATTAAAAGTTCTCTTACTATGTTTTCATTAGCACCCGATTTTACGTAAATTTTTACGTTTTTACCATCGCCATTAACACGCATTAATTCTTCTAAAGGATTCGATTTTAAATAACCATTTACAGTTGCTTTCATATCGGCACCTAATTTTGTATTGCTAGTTGTAAACACTTTTAAGTTGTCTAATTTTTTAAGCAAGTTCATGTACTGTTGCATTTCTTTATCTTTTGCATCCACTTTCACTTTACTCATCATTTCAAACATCTTCTTATTTACAATAACCGATGCTACTCCTTCTTTATCTTCAAATTTATCAAATACTCCTTGAGCAAAAGAAAATGTTGATGCCATTAAAAACGCTATAACTACTACTAAATTTTTCATTTTTCTTTTATTTAAAAATTGTTTTTTTTGTTTTTTCGTATTCTTCTAAATATACTACACTTTCCATGCCAATGTTTACTTGTTCTGAAACCATTAACAAAGCTTTTTGTGTTGCTGCAAAGGCTTCTTCAGGATTATCATACGTTCCTAAATCTTCGTGTTTAGGTTCGGATGGATAAAAATAGAAGGTTGCCAATCCAAAAAGTACAACAAAACTTGCTGCGATACCTATCCATTTTACAGTACTTTGTTTTCTAGGTTGTAATGGAAGGTTTTGCTCGAATTGCGTTCCTTTTTGTGTTTCAAAGTAACCAAACAGCGATTGATATTTAGCCAAATGTGGCGCCACATCGTTGGAAGAAAAATAGGCCTTTAATTGTTTTTCTTCTGCTATTGTAGTTTCTCCTTGAAAGTATTTTTCCAATAATTGTTCAACTAACTTGAGTTCCATAATTATGTGTTTTTTCTATTTGTTCTCTTAAGGTTTTTCGTGCTCTTGATAAAGCCACTCGAACCGCTGTTTCATTCATTTCTAATACTTGAGCAATTTCTGAAAATTCATATTCTTCAATTTCCCTTAGTTGTAAGATCAATCGTTGTTGTTCGGGTAAATCATTCATTAATTTTTCGGCCCATTGCAACGTATTTTGATGTTCTATTTGTGTTTCAACACTAGCTTGCTTATCTTGATAATTGTTATGTACAATTTGCAAATTTGTAGCTCTTTTGCTTTTCAGTTGATCCAAACAATAGTTCTTGGTCATCGTCATCGCTAAAGCTTCTACACTATTGTATTGTTCCAAAGAACTGTTTTTATTCCATAACCGCACCAACACTTCCTGAGTAGCATCTTCTGCTTCTTCGGTACTTACGAGCATTCGCTTCGCTAAACGAAATAACTTATCCTTAAAAGGAGTGATTATTTGTAAAAACTCGTTTTGGTTCATATTAATTGGTTGGTTTATAATGAAGACGAATGTAATTTAATTTTGTTACAAAAAGAAAAAAGGTTCTGATAAAAAAATATCAAAACCTTTTAAAATCAAATAATTAAACTTTATCTAAAACAGAAAACTTAAACCTAATTTAAAGTTTCTTCCTCTGGTGTTGTATCCAATTAATTCTTGGAAATCATCGTTTAAAATATTGGTTACAGTTCCAAAAATATGCAAACGATTCGGCAATAACTCATAAGAAATATTCGAATTAACCAACTGATAAGCAGCTAAATTAACAGCTTGTGTTGCCCAAATATTCGAATCGTAATACGCATCGCTTCTGTGATCTACATATTGATAATTGATTCCGAATGTTCCTCTTTTGAATTTGTAATTCAAATCTACATTTCCTTTGTGCTTTGGAATCAAACGGTTTAATTGCTCTTCTACTTGAGTAAATGTATAATTTCCACCAATATTAAATCTTTCAGATAATGAGTAACGAACACTTGCTTCAACTCCTTTTGCATTGTAAGTTCCGTCAATATTAATATAATACGATTCAAATGTTGCTGAATTGTAATAGAATCCAAAAGTATTTTCTTCTTCTCTATAAAAACCAACAGCATTAATAGTCAACTTCTTATCCAATAATTGCGATTCAAAACCAAATTCTGCCGTAGCATTTTCTTCTGGCGTTAAGTCTAAGTTTCCGTAAGGTCCGTATAATTGGTATAAACTTGGCGTGATGAAAGCCGTACTGTATGAAGCTAAAACTTTCAAAGGTAAGTTCTCAAATGAATAACTCGGATTGAAATTATACACTACTTGACTTCCGTATTCGCTGTGTGTATTGAAACGAACTCCTGCGTTAATGTTCAAACCAAATTCAGAATTAAAAACAACTGTTGCATACGGATCAAATAAATTGAATTTCGCTCCTTCTCTTGCAACATCAGTGTAAGCGTCTTTTTGTGTCATATCGAAATATTGATATTGCGCACCTATAACCAAATACACTTGTTTGCTGAAATTGTATTTATTGAAAGCATCAATCGAAGCACTTCTACCCGAATAATTGTAATTATCAATGGTTCCCGACCAAGAATTTGAAATATTTAAAACTCTATCAATTGTCGAAGCTCCTGCGTTAATGGCAAATTCTCCTTTGTTGTATTTGTATTTTGGTAAAAATCCGATTCTGAATTGTTCCGAAAAACTATTGTTGTTCAAATCATCAGCATTAGCGATAATTCCGTCAAAAGAATTATCAAACGTATTTTTAATTCGGTCGTAATTTACAAAAAACTCAAAACTTAATTTATCGTTCGCTTTAAAACCAATTTTCTGCAACACATTCACTCTCGAAAACGTATCTTCTTCAAAATCTTCTCCAGCGGCTTCCGACATTCCTTTGGTTTCCGTGCTGTTTAAAGTGGTCATGTAGGAAACTTTATTAACCGTTCCATTTACCGATAACCCTTGATTGAAATCTTGTGCACTCGTTTTTGAAGTTTCCGAAGTATTTTGCGTTCCCATATTGATATACGCGTTTCCTGAAATTTCCTTTTTAGCCGATTTTTTCAACGTAATATTGATAACTCCCGTTGCAGCTCCAGTTCCATATAGAGTACTCGAAGCGCCTTTCATTACTTCAATTTTTTCGATTTGTTCTACTGGAATCAAACGCAAATCATATTCGATATTAATTCCTGAAGCGTCAGAAACTGGAACACCATCAATATAAATGGCTACTTGACGATTACGACCACCACGAATGTAATAGCCTAAGTTTTTCCCGTTAAACGATTGATTTCCATTGATTTCAACTCCCGCAACTTGACTTAAAACGTTAGCCAAATTTTGACCTTTTTTTGCTTCTAAGTCTTGCGCGGTAATCACTTCAATAATTTTACCTGATTTTTCTTTGCTTTGCGCAAATTTAGTGTCCGAAACAACAACTTCTTTTAGGTTGTTAACTTTTAGCGTATCTGATTCTTGAGCATACGCAAAAGCAGTAGCCAGTGTAAATACACTTAAGCCAATAAACTTTTTGTTCATTTTAGGGTTAATAAAAAATTTAATAAATTGGGGAGAAAAGCACAGAATTTACCCATACTCAAACTTTTTTTCCCGAAAGTTTGTTACTCAATGAATGTGGCAGGTCTCCTGGCTTGCGTCTTGTTATCAACCTTCTCATTCGCCAAGGCGAACAATGGTAATGTAGATAATAACAAGCTTTATAGCTTACAGTTGCGGGTACAGCTTAGGTTTTACACCTAATTCCCTTTTAATGTTGTTTTGAAAAATTCAGAAACAACAACCAAAATTCGAGGGCAAAGGTATTATATTTTTATAAAAATGCAATATTTACTAAACATCTTTCAAAAAACTACTTCTTCTTATTCATCTTGCGCCACAACCAAATAAAGCCAATAACAAAATGTGCTAAAATAATAGTTGCTACTGCATAAAGGAAAGCGTTTGAATCTGTTCTCATGTTTTTTTATGACAAATTTAGTGGTTTTTGATAAATCGTTTGGCATCATTTGTTACATATAATCTGTTTTTGAATGTAAAGTACTACTTTTGCAAAAAACATTTTCATGCGCCATTATTTCTTGTTAGTCATTTTATTTTTAGGATTTATCCAATGTAAAGAATCGGAAAGTTCTGCAAATCTAAATACTTCCGTACAAAACAGCATTCAACATGCGGAAGGTTTTTCGATTGAAAAACACGAAGGTTTTTCGATTGTAAAAGTTTCGAATGCGTATCCTGAAGCAAAAGATAATTATACGTATGTGCTTCATAAAAAAGGCGTTCAAATTCCAGATAGTTTACAACAATTTACTTCGATTGAGGTGCCAATTAAGAAAGTGATTGTAACCTCAACTACGCATATTCCGGCTTTAGAATCATTAGGCATAGAAAATACATTAATTGGTTTTCCAACAACACAATATATTTCATCAGAAAAAACTAGGGCTTTAATCGATGCTGGAAAAGTAAGAGATTTAGGTTCTAATCAAGGTTTAAATACCGAAGTCATTTTAGACATTCAACCTGATGTAATCGTTGGATTTAGTGTTGATGGCGATTTGAAAACCTACAAAAACTTAGAAAAAAACGGTCAGAAAATCATCTTCAACGGCGATTGGACCGAAAAAACACCTTTGGGAAAAGCAGAATGGATTAAGTTCTTTGGCGCTTTGTATGATTTGGACGAAAAAGCGACAGAAATCTTCAATTCAATTGAAAAAGAGTATAATTCAGTATTAGCTTTAGCGAAAAACGCGAAAACCCAACCAACCATTTTTGCTGGGGCCATCTATGAAGATCAATGGTTTTTACCACAAGGCGATAGTTGGGCTGCCTATTTCCTAAAAGAAGCCAATGGCAATTATCTATGGAAAGATTCCAAAGGAACAGGAAGCTTAGCTTTATCGTTCGAAAGCGTTTTAGACAAAGCAAAAGACGCCGATTTTTGGATTGGTCCTGGACAATTTGGTTCAATTCAACAAATTTTGGATAACAACCCAAATTACATTCATTTTAAAGCGGTTAAGAACAAAAATGTATATTCATTTAGTACTAAAAAAGGCAAAACTGGTGGTGTTATTTATTACGAATTAGCACAAAATCGTCCTGATTTGGTTTTGAAAGACATTGTAAAAATTTTACATCCTGAAGCATTACCCAATCATGAATTGTTCTTTTTTGAGAAGTTAAAATAATGTAATTTAGCCAAAAATTCAACGCATGCCATTAACCAAAAAACAAAACTTTCTTTTTATCATCTTACTTTTAGTAATGGTGTTTTTGTTTTTGGTAAACATTAGTCTAGGCTCTGTCGCAATTCCTTTGAAAGAAGTCGTTAACGGACTTTTATCTCAAGAAATGAGTAAGGAAAGTTGGGAAATTATTCTGTGGAATTTCCGTTTCCCAAAAGCTATTACCGCAATTTTAGTAGGAATTGGACTTTCGATGAGCGGATTGTTGATGCAAACGTTGTTCAGAAATCCGTTGGCTGGACCTTATGTTTTAGGATTGAGTTCGGGTGCGAGTTTGGGGGTGGCATTTATTATCTTAGGAACTGGATTTTTACCTTCATTTATTTCCTCATTCTTTTTATCGAATTACGGATTAGTTTTAGCTTCGAGTTTAGGAAGTTTTTTAGTTTTGATGGCGGTTTTATTGGTTTCCCAAAAATTGAAAGACACCATGGCCATTCTAATTGTCGGATTGATGTTTGGAAGTTTCACTAGTGCCATAGTTTCGGTTTTATCCTATTCTACTTCGGCTGAAAAATTGCAGAAATTCACGTTTTGGTCCATGGGAAGCATTTCAAATTTATCATGGAATGAAATTTCGCTTTTATCACTTTTTGTTATCATCGGAATTGGAATTAGTTTTATGGTAATCAAACCTTTGAATGCTTTATTATTAGGAGAAAAATACGCCCAAAGTATCGGAATCAACTATAAGAAAACGCGTTTTTTAATTATTATCGCCACCAGTATTTTAGCAGGCAGTATTACCGCTTTTGCTGGACCAATTGCTTTTATTGGGTTGGCAGTTCCTCACATGGCGAAATTGCTGTTTCAAACGAGTAATCATTTTGTGTTGTTTTGGAGTACACTTTTACTTGGTGCGATTGTCATGCTTTTTTGTGATACTATTGCTCAAGTTCCAGGAAATGATATTACACTTCCAATAAATGCAATAACATCCGTAATTGGAGCACCAGTTGTGATTTGGTTGTTAGTTAGAAAGAAACGATTTTAATCATGAGCGAAAAAAATTTCACCATACAAACCTCAAACCTTTCGATTGGCTACAAGTCAAAATCGGAAACGATTACTATTGCTCAGAACATTAATCTTGGTTTAGAAAAAGGGAAATTAATCGCTTTAATTGGTGAAAACGGAATCGGAAAATCGACTTTATTAAAAACAATAACTGGAATTATTCCTCCTTTACAAGGTGAAGTTTCTTTACTCAATAAGTCGCTTCAAAGTTATAAACCACTTGATTTAGCGCAAGAATTAAGCATCGTGTTAACTGAAAAATTGCCTCCAAGTAATTTAACCGTTTACGAAATCATCGCTTTAGGAAGACAGCCATACACTAATTGGTTAGGAACTTTATCCGAAGAAGATACAATCAAAATTGAAGAAGCTATTTCGTTAACCGAAATCCAACATTTGATTCATAAAAAACACGATGAAATTAGCGATGGTCAGTTACAAATAGCTTTAATTGCTCGAGCTTTGGCACAAGATACTTCGATTATTATTTTAGACGAACCTACAACACATTTAGATTTAGTTCACAAAGCGACTTTGTTGAAACTGTTGCAAAAACTCACGCATGAAACCGGAAAAACTATCCTCTACTCTACGCATGACATCGATTTAGCGATTCAAATGACTGATGAAATGATAGTGTTCACACCAACTCAAATTGTACAAGACCAACCTTGTAATTTGATTCAAACTGGGATTTTTAATACGTTATTTGATACTGAACATTTGACTTTTGATGCTTCCATTGGTAAGTTCAAAATCAAATAATTTATCCCAATTTTACCTTTTGTTTAACGCCAAGTGTCTTCAATTTTTATAATTTTACTAAAAAAAGTTATGAAGTACATTTACATTACCTTACTCTTAGCAACAATGAATAGCTTTGGACAATTAGTAAAAGTAGATTACGCCGATGGTAATCAAAAATTAGAAGGCTTTTTTGCTAAAGCAAAAAAAGCAAATCCAAAAAAAGCAGGTGTTATAGTTCTTCCTGCTTGGATGGGCATTGATGCACACGCAAAAGAATCCGCGGAAGCTTTAGCAAAATTAGGCTATCATGCTTTTGTAGCTGATATTTACGGAGTTGGAAACAATCCAAAAAATACAGGTGAAGCTGGAAAAAATGCAGGTTTATACAAAAACAATCCAGCAGAATATCAAAAAAGAATTCAATTGGCGATTGACCAATTAGTAAAAGCCGGTGCTGATAAAAATCAGATTGCGGTAATTGGATATTGCTTTGGCGGAACAGGTGCTATTGAAACGGCTCGTGGTAACTTAAATGTAAAAGGAGTAGTTTCTTTTCATGGCGGTTTAAGAAAAGCAGCGAATAGCCCAACTAATGAAATTAAAGCAAAAGTTTTAGTATTACATGGTGCAGACGATCCTTATGTTCCTGCAAAAGAAGTGGAAGCTTTTCAAACCGAAATGCGAGAAACTAAAGCCGATTGGCAAATGGTTTACTATGCAAATTCAGTTCACGCCTTTACACACAAAGATGCGGGAAGCGATAACAGCAAAGGCGCTGCCTACAACGAATTAGCCGATAAAAGAAGTTGGGAAACAATGAAAACCTTTTTCACTGAAATTTTCAAGTAATCGTTATATTAATTCAATAATGGAAACAGTTATTTCACCTGAAATAGCTGTTTTTTTTTATACATCAAAACCACTTACTTCCAAAACTTCACCCGCTTTTAAATCATTCAAATGAATGTTTCCTACACGCACACGAACCAATCGTAACGTAGGAAAGCCAACTGCTGATGTCATTTTTCTAACTTGACGAAATTTTCCTTCGGTTAAAGTTATGGAAACCCAAGAAGTTGGGCCGTGACGTTCATCTCGAATCTTTTTACCACGCTCTCCTAAATTGGGAATAGATTCTAATTTGAAAGCTTTGCACTTTTTGGTTTTGTATTTTTTGCCGTGTAAGCCGATTTCAACTCCGTTTCGCAATTGTTCGACGGCTTCTTCAGTAATTAATCCATCCACTTGCGCGTAATATTCTTTTTCTACTTTTTTGCTTCGGACAATTTCGCTCATCATGCCGTCGGTAGTTAACAGAAGTAAACCTTCAGAATCTTCGTCTAAACGACCAATTGCCATCGTGTTTTCTGGAAAATCGTATAATTCGCCCAACAACTTTTTCTTGCGTTTTAATTGGTAAATAAACTGCGATAAATATCCGTATGGCTTGTGAATAAGGAAATGATGATGCATTTAAAATTACATTTAAGAGGCAACGAAGATAGTAAAAACTGTTGGAGTGATACAAAAAATAAGGAGGCCTTGATTAAGACCTCCCTGTGTCGATTTTGATTTATTACGTTTTTCTGATCTGCTATAACTTGAGAGGAATAAACGACTGAATCTCTTTTTAGATATGTAACTAACGATATATTCAATAACTAATCAAAATCACATGGTAAAAGTATAAAATATTTCAACACAAATAAATGGTTTTTAACTGTTTAACATATAATTATCATTGGAACTCGATGAACGAATTATTACATCGACGAACTTATTTTCAATAAAATTTCGAAGACTTTTAAATACTATTATGCCTTCAAATTTTATTTTTTGCTACATTTACATTATTAAACAAAATCAACCACCATGTCACAAACACTTTTAGTACTTGCCGCATTTATTATTGCCTTAGGAATTGGAATTTTTATTGGAAAATTATTGTTTTCCGCAAAATCACAATCTGAAAAATCGGGTTTAGAAGAACGAATTAACGGACTTTTAGATCAAATTGAACAATTGAAAATCCAGTTTCAAACCGAAAGAAATCAATTTGAAAAATCGTTTGCCCAACTTTCTTCCGAAAAAGAAAACCTGCAAAAAGAAAAAGAATCATTAGCGATTCATTTGGCAAAAAAAGAAAATGATTTTGACAATCTTTGGGAACGCAACAAAGAACAAAAGCAAGAAGTAGAACAACTTCAAGAAAAATTTACCAAAGAATTTGAAAATTTGGCCAATAAAATTTTAGAAGAAAAAACGGTAAAATTCACCGAGCAAAACAAGGAAAATCTTAAAAATATTCTTTCTCCTTTACAAGATAGAATTCAACTTTTTGAAAAGAAAGTCGAAGACACACACAAAGAAAGTATCGATTATCATGCGGCTTTACGCCAACAAATTTTGGGACTTCGCGAAATGAACGAACAAATGAGCAAAGAAACCATCAATTTAACTAAAGCGTTAAAAGGCGATAGCAAAATGCAAGGAAATTGGGGCGAATTGGTCTTAGAACGTGTTTTAGAAAAATCAGGATTAGAAAAAGATAGAGAATATTTTGTGCAACAAAGTCATACTACTGAAGATGGTAGTCGAGTTTTTCCGGATGTGATTATCAATCTTCCAGATGGTAAAAAAATGATTATCGATTCGAAAGTTACTTTAACCGCTTATGAACGTTATATTAACGAAGAAGATGACAACCTGAAAAATCAGCATTTAAAAGAACATGTGGTTTCGATTAATCGTCATGTAGAACAATTGGGCAACAAAAATTATCATGATTTGTACCACATGGAAAGTCCAGATTTTGTGTTGTTGTTTATTCCTATTGAATCTGCATTTGCTGTGGCGTTAAATGAAGATACTACCTTGTACAACAAAGCTTTCGAGAAAAATATTGTGATTGTTACGCCTTCTACCCTTTTGGCTACTTTACGCACGATTGATAGTATGTGGACGAATCAAAAACAGCAAGAAAATGCAATTGAAATTGCGCGTCAGGCAGGTGCTTTATATGATAAATTTGAAGGATTTGTTGGCGATTTGATTAAAATTGGGAAGAAAATGGACGAAGCCAAAATCGAATACGGTAACGCCATGAACAAGCTTGTTGACGGAAAAGGAAATTTAATTACTAGTGTTGAAAAATTAAAGAAAATGGGTGCTAAAGCTAAAAAAGCTTTGCCCGAATCGGTTTTAAAAAGAGCTGAAAACGAAGAAAATTTACTAACAGAAGAAAATAACTAACACATGAACACAGCAAGAAAAATTTTGGTTTACTTTCTATTGGCGGTAACCATAGGTTTAATAGGTTATACCTTGTTTATTTACAATTTCACCTTAAGCGATGGTGTTAGAAGCGGTGTTTTATCAAAATTTAGTCATAAAGGTGTTATTTTCAAAACTTGGGAAGGCGAACTAAATGAAGGTTTTGGTGCTACCCGATTTTTTCCATTTTCAGTTGAAGATGGTGAAGAAAAAGTCATTGAAGATTTAAAGAAATACCAAGGTCAATATGTGAAATTGGAATACAAAGAACGCTTAAAAACTTTACCTTGGTGGGGAGATACACACTATTTTATTGTAAAAGTAACGCCAGAACAATCACCCTATTTTAATAGTAAATAGTATGGAAACAGCCAATACAGTTAAAGCATCAAAAATTACGTTATCGGAATTAATGTTGCCTTCGCATTCTAATTTTAGCGGAAAAATTCATGGTGGCTATTTATTGAAACTCATGGATCAAATTGCTTTTGCCTGTGCTTCAAAATATTCGGGATGCTATTGTGTAACGGCTTCTGTTGATACAGTTGACTTTTTAAATCCGGTGGAAATTGGCGAATTAGTAACTTTGAAAGCTTCAGTAAATTACGTTGGAAAAACTTCAATGGTTGTGGGCATTCGAGTAACATCGGAACACATTCAAACAGGAATTAAAAAACACTGCAATTCGAGTTATTTTACAATGGTTGCTAAAGACGAATCGGGAAATAATGTAAAAGTCCCAAAATTGATTATTTCTAATATGGAAGAAGTACGTCGATTTTATGACAGCATAAATCGCATTGAAAACAAAAAGAAATACAAAGAATTGGAAATGACTTTTGATTATCATTCGGAAGATGCACTCAATAATTTAAAAAATTATAATGTTGAAATTTCAGAAAAACTGTTAAATAATTAGTTATTGAACTCATAAAAATTTGTCATTTTAAAAAAAAAGTTATATTTGTTATTACAAAAACAAACAAACCCTACTAATATGACAAAAAAATACGCAATTCTATCCTTTTTTGCTATTTCGCTTCTTATATTTTTTTCTTGTACAGACAATGACGATGAAGAATATACTCCAGTTTCACCAGTAACTGTAGATTTAACACAAGTTCCATATCCTAACTTATCGGACTATCATTTTTTTGAAGGAGAAATGAAGAATCAAGTTCCTTCATTAAATGTTTTACCTTACGAACCAATTTCTTCTTTATTTACGGATTATGCTCATAAAAAAAGATTTGTTTGGTTACCAAATGGAATGAAAGCAACTTATAATGGTGATGACCAAATACTAGATCTTCCTGTAGGTGCTGCCCTTATTAAAACTTTCTATTATGACAATGTGCAACCTTCTAATACTACCAAAATAATTGAAACACGAATTATGATTCGAAAATCTGACGGGTGGATTTTTGCTGATTATGTTTGGAATGATGAGCAAACTGAAGCTTATTTAGATTTGAATGGAAGCACAAAAAACATTACTTTCAAAGATGAAAATGATGTAACCCGAACTGTAGATTATCGTATTCCAAATGAATCGCAATGTATTGTTTGTCATAAAACTAAAAGCTATGAAAACGGGAATTATGTTCAAAAAAACATTCCTATTGGTATAAAACCTCAAAATCTAAATAGTTTGTTTAATTATGGAAACGAAACTAAAAACCAGTTAACAAAATGGATTGACGCTGGAATTTTGACTAATAATTTCAGTTTACCTTCAGAAACAAATACCATTGTTGATTACAATGATAGTAGCAAGCCTATTGAAAAAAGAGTTCGCTCTTATTTTGATATTAATTGTGCTCACTGTCACAAAGAACACGGTCACTGCGATTACAGACCTATGAAATTTGCTTTCTCGGAAACTTATAATAATTTAACAAACATGGGAGTTTGTGTAGACACTCAGGATATGCAAAATTTTGAGCCTGCACTTTCTAAACTTGTTACTCCTGGAAATATTTACAGATCTATGCTTTATCATAGACTTAATACTGTAGATGAAACATACAGAATGCCTTTACATGGACGAACAGTAATTCATGAAGAGGGCGTACTTCTTGTTGAAGAATGGATTAATTCATTAACAACACCTTGCAATTAAAAAAACAAACCTACTAACTAAAACATCTCAACTATGAAAAAAACTACTTTTTATTTTCTATTTTCATTATTTTCTTCTTTAGGAATACATGCCCAGGACAATTGTGGCACTGCTTTGCCAATTTCAGGTCCTGGAATTTATAGCGTTGGAGTTATTAATGGAACACAGCCTAGTACTTTTTGTGCAGCTAATGGTGCTATTCCTGCTGTAAATGTTCCTGCTGGAGAATGGTATGCTTATACTCCAACTCAAAATTATTCGGTAACAATAACATCTGATATTGCCGCAAACACTCCAAGAAAAGATACTCGTGTTCACATTTACACTGGTAATTGTGCCGCTTTAACTTGTTTTGCAGGAGATGATGATACTGGTTCAGGTTATTCTTCTGTAGTTAACTTTAATGTAGTTGCCGGAACAACCTATTTTATTGCATGGGACAACAGATGGTTAAACACCACAAACAATACAGGTTTTAGTTTTCAATTATCTGAAAGTACAATTATAGTACCTACTACACCTGTTTCATATACTACACAAACTGTAGCAACTATTAATAGCGGTTACAATATTTGTGTTGTTGACATGAATGGAGACTACAAAGATGATATTGTTGGTATAAGTGCAGCTAATATGAGAATACATTATCAAACTTCTACTCCAGGAACTTATACTGTTACTGATTATCCATTATCTGGAACTGTTTTACAACCTAACTGGAGTTTAGCCGCTGGAGATTATAACAAAGATGGTTTTAACGATATTGTTTTAGGAAATGGTAGTGGTGCTACAATCTTGACATCAAATAGTACAGGAACTGCTTATGCTACTAATACACCTGGACAATACATTTTTTCGCAAAGAACTAATTTTACAGACCTAAACAACGATGGAAATTTAGATATTTTTGTTTGTCATGATATTGCTCCAAGTTGCTACTACTTAAATGATGGAACTGGTGCTTTAACTTTTTATCAATCAACAGTAACTCCTGGTGCAATGAGTATTGCAACAACAACCGGAAATTACGCTTCACTATTTACAGATTTTGATAACGATGGTGATTCTGATATTTTTGTATCGAAATGTTCTGGTCCACCTTGTGAATTATACCGAAATGACGGAAATGGAGTTTACACTAATATTTCTGCTTTAGCTGGAATTAACATCACACCTATACAAACTTGGTCATCTGCAGTAGCTGATTTTGATAACGATGGAGATATGGATATTATAATAACTGCAAGTTCTGGAGCACATAATTTTTTCAGAAACAATTTAGATACTACAAATGGTACTGAAGAAGCTTACTCTAATATTACTGTTGGTTCAGGATGGGATACCAATCTATCAACAAATATTGATAACCTAGCTTATGACTTTGACAATGATGGTAAAGTAGATGTAATTGGAGGTGGAAATAAAATCATGTTTAATCAAGGTAACAATACTTTTGCTCCAGTTACATACACTGGTTTAGGAGTTTCTTCTGTGGGAGATTTAAACAATGATGGCTTTTTAGATTTTCAAAGT
>Ga0154533_113_pt1 | contig 22160 bp, 21 predicted proteins | sample RifGroF1_FD_105676 | JGI IMG/M metagenome (GOLD analysis project Ga0154533, IMG submission 105676) | Flavobacteria bacterium GWF1_32_7 | reverse complement strand
AGTTTCTAAAGGTTTGGAAGAAGTAGAAGTGAGAGCAGGTGACGCTTTTAATGCTGATTTTGCAGAAGCTATTACACAAATTCCAGCACCAAATGATAAATTAAAAGGTAAAATTGTTGACGTAATTGAAAAAGGTTACAAACTAGGAGACAAAATTATTCGTTTCCCAAAGGTTGTAATCGGACAATAATTTTACCATAGAGACAAGTCATGACTTGTCTTTTTCTACATATTATAATACAAGATGTAATGAAAAAAGATTTTTACGAAATATTAGGCATTTCAAAAAATGCTACACCAGAAGAAATTAAGAAAGCATATCGTAAGAAAGCAATCGAGTTTCACCCTGACAAAAATCCAGGCAATAAAGAAGCAGAAGAAAAATTCAAAGAAGCTGCTGAAGCTTATGAAGTTTTAAGCGATGCTAATAAAAAAGCTAAATATGATCAATATGGTCACCAAGCTTTTGATGGTGGCGGATTTGGTGGTGGTCAGCACATGAACATGGATGATATTTTCAGCCAGTTTGGTGATATTTTTGGTGGTGCTTTTGGCGGTGGCGGATTTTCTGGATTTGGCGGTGGCGGAGGTCAACGTAGAGTAAAAGGAAGTAATCTTCGTATCAAAGTGAAATTAACTTTGGAAGAAATTGCTAATGGAGTTGAAAAGAAAGTCAAAGTAAAACGTAAAGTTCAAGCTAAAGGTGTAACTTATAGAACTTGTCCTACTTGTAATGGTTCGGGACAAATCATGAAAATTGCTAACACTATTTTAGGTAGAATGCAAACTGCAACTACTTGTCATATTTGTAGTGGTTCGGGTCAAATTTTAGACCAAAAACCAGCTGGTGCAGATGCGCAAGGAATGTTGTTAGAAGAAGATACCGTTTCAATCAAAATTCCTGCTGGAGTAGTTGATGGAATGCAATTAAAAGTTGCCGGAAAAGGTAACGAGGCGCCAGGAACGAATAGTATTCCAGGAGATTTAATTGTTGCCATTGAAGAAATTGAACACGAATTCTTAAAACGTGAAGGCGAAAACTTACACTACGATTTGTATATTAGTTTTGCCGAAGCCGCTCTTGGAGTTTCTAAAGAAATTGATACCGTTTCTGGAAAAGTACGTATCAAGTTAGAAGAAGGAATTCAATCGGGTAAAATATTAAGATTAAAAGGAAAAGGGGTTCCAAGTATAAATGCTTATGGAAACGGAGATTTACTAGTTCATGTAAACGTTTGGACACCAAAAACATTAAACAAAGAACAAAAGCAATTTTTTGAGAAAATGCTTACAGATGAAAACTTTATTCCGAAACCAGAAAAGTCAGACAAATCTTTTTTTGAAAAAGTTAAAGATATGTTTTCATAATTAAATAAATATTAATACATTTGAAACTCACTTTCTTAGGAGAGTGAGTTTTTCTTTTTCATAGCAATTTTTCCCATCCTTTAGCAATAAAGGGTGGGTTTTTTTTGTAACAAATTCCTCTTTTTGCTACTAATAAATAAACAAAATCACTCAATTTATGAGCAATATTCTCGAAGTACAAAACGTAGTAAAGCAATATGGCGATTATACCGCCCTAAACAATGTTTCGCTACAAGTTCCTAAAGGAAGTATCTACGGACTTTTAGGTCCAAATGGCGCTGGAAAAACATCACTTATTCGTATCATTAACCAAATTACCATGCCAGATAGCGGTGTGGTGTTATTAGATGGCGAAAAGTTAAAGCCAGAACACGTACAATATATTGGTTATATGCCCGAAGAACGAGGTTTGTACAAAACCATGAAAGTAGGCGAGCAGTGTTTGTACTTGGCTCAACTAAAAGGAATGCCAGAAGCTGAGGCTAAAAAACAATTAAAATATTGGTTTGAAAAATTAGAAATTCAAGGTTGGTGGGATAAGAAAATTCAGGAACTTTCAAAAGGAATGGCGCAAAAGATTCAGTTTGTGGTTACGGTATTGCATAATCCTAAATTATTGATTTTAGACGAACCTTTTTCTGGTTTTGATCCAGTAAATGCGAATTTAATCAAGGACGAAATCATCGAATTAAATAAAAAAGGAACTTCAGTAATTTTCTCTACACACCGAATGGAATCGGTAGAAGAAATGTGCGATTACATTGCGTTAATTCACAAATCAAATAAATTAATCGAAGGAAAGTTAGAAGATGTAAAACGCCAACACCGAACGAATACCTTCCAAGTGGGTATCGTTACCAATAACATTGAAGGTTTAATGTTGCAACTAACACATAAATTCACTTTAAATCAAACCAATTTCAAATCGCTAAACGATGATTTAAAATTAGAAGTGCATTTAGGGCAGTACAATTCAAACGAATTACTTTCAATCCTAACGCAATTTGGTCAAGTGACGCATTTTGTGGAAAAAATTCCAAGTGTAAACGATATATTCATTCAAACCGTTAGTCAATAATTATGAGCGTATTATCTTTAATTATCAAAAGAGAATTTATTGCAAAAGTGCGCAATAAATCATTCATCGTAATGACCTTTTTGGGTCCGTTATTGATTGTGGGAATGACGTTTTTTATTGCATATTTATCTAGTGTAAATAAAGGCGATGTAAAAACTATAGGAGTTCACGATAGAGCCGGTGTGTTTGTAAATGATTTTAAAAATTCAGAAGACATTAAATATGTAAACCTTTCTAATTTGTCATATGACAAGGCAAAAGATTCTTCAAGTAACGCTTTTGAAGGTTTAATTTATGTTCCAGAAGTGCAAAATGTAGAGGAATTAGCTACAAAAACAACGTATATTTCAGATGATAGTCCGAAAATGGATTTCTTAATGAATTTACAAAAAGTTATCGATACCAAATTAAATAAAGAAAATCTGAAAAAATTAGGTTTTGATGCTGATACAATTGAAAAAGCGAAAATCAAATCAGAAGTTCAATTTGCGAAATTTTCAGGTGAAGATGGGTTGAAATTCTTAAACGAAATTAAAATTGCTATTGGTTTTGCGTTCGGATATTTAATTATGATGTTCATTATTATCTATGGAAACATGGTAATGCGAAGTGTAATTGAAGAAAAAACCAATCGTATTATTGAAATTATCATTTCTTCAGTAAAACCCTTCAAATTAATGATGGGAAAAATCATCGGAACTTCATTAGCTGGAATTTTACAATTTTTGATTTGGATTGTACTTGGTAGCGCTATCATGATTGGAGCTTCTTTCTTTATGGGAGGCAATCAAGAAGCGGTGGCTACCTCTCAAATTACAGCCGAACAAGCAGAAGTAGCAACTAATTTCATGGATCAAATTCATTTATATATGAATGAAATCCCAGTAGCTTCGATCTTAATTTCATTTGTAGTTTTCTTCATTGGAGGTTACTTTTTGTACAGTTCGTTTTATGCCGCTATTGGTGCTGCAGTGGATTCGGAAACAGATTCACAACAGTTTTTAATGCCTATCATTATGCCTTTAATGTTAGCGGTTTATGTTGGGTTTTTAACAGTTATGAATGATCCTCACGGAACAGTTGCAGTTGTCTTTTCTTTAATTCCATTAACCTCGCCAATTGTGATGCTAATGCGTATTCCTTTTGGAGTGCCATTATGGCAATTAGCACTTTCTGTAGTTTTATTGTACGGAACGTTTATCTTTGTAGTCTGGTTTGCGGCAAAAATCTACCGAGTAGGTATTTTAATGTACGGAAAAAAACCAACTTGGAAAGAATTATATAAATGGTTGAAATATTAAATAGAGTTTAAAAGTTTATAGTTTAGGAGTTTAAAAGTTTTCAAAACCCTCATAAACTTATAACCTCATAAACTTCTAACCTAAAAAAAGAATGAGTAAAATCCTTATCATAGAAGACGAAGCAGCAATTCGAAGAGTATTAACTAAAATACTTTCCGAAGAAAATGACTCGTATAAAGTTGAAGAAGCGGAAGACGGTTTGCAAGGGATTGAAAAAGTCAAAAATGAAGATTATGACTTAATTCTTTGCGATATCAAAATGCCAAAAATGGACGGTGTTGAGGTATTAGAAGCCGTAAAAAAAATAAAACCTGAAATTCCAATGGTCATGATTTCTGGTCATGGCGATTTGGAAACAGCCATTAATACCATGCGATTAGGAGCATTTGATTACATTTCAAAACCACCGGATTTGAATCGTTTATTGAACACGGTTCGAAATGCATTAGACAAAAAACAATTAGTAGTAGAGAACAAAATCTTGAAAAAGAAAGTTTCTAAAAACTACGAAATGATAGGGAATAGTGAAGCCATCAATCATATTAAAACCATGATTGAGAAAGTAGCTCCAACCGATGCCCGAGTTTTAATCACAGGTCCAAACGGAACAGGAAAAGAATTAGTAGCACATCAATTACATGAAAGAAGCGAGCGTTCATCTGCTCCAATTATCGAAGTAAACTGTGCTGCTATTCCGTCAGAATTGATTGAAAGTGAATTATTTGGTCATGTTAAAGGCGCTTTTACTTCGGCTGTGAAAGACAGAGCTGGAAAATTCGAAGCGGCTGATGGCGGAACCATTTTCTTAGATGAGATTGGCGATATGAGTTTATCTGCTCAAGCTAAGGTTTTACGAGCGTTACAAGAAAATTTAATTCAAAGAGTAGGAGCAGACAAAGACATTAAAGTCAATGTTCGTGTGGTTGCAGCTACGAATAAAGATTTAAAAAAGGAAATCGAAGAAGGAAGATTCAGAGAAGATTTGTATCATCGTTTAGCGGTGATTTTAATCAAAGTTCCAGCTTTAAATGATAGAAGAGACGATATTCCAGAATTGATTGAACATTTTGCTGCTAAAATAGCTTCAGAGCAAGGAAATGCTGTGAAAAGTTTTTCCAAATCAGCTATAAAATTATTACAAGAATACGATTGGACTGGAAATATTCGTGAGTTACGAAATGTAGTAGAACGTCTAATTATTTTAGGCGGAGCCGAAATATCAGAACAAGACGTGCAATTATTTGCGAGTAAATAAATAATGCTTTAAGCATTAGGCAATAGGCATTAAGTTGCTTATGGCTTATCGCTTATGGCTTACAGCTATAAAAAATGCAATTAAAAAAAATAAATCCCAACCTTCAGAAAGCGTTAATTGAAAACGACTTTATTGAAGCGAATGAGTTACAACAAGAAACATTTTCAACCATTAAAAGTGGTGTTGATGCGGTTATTCAGTCACCAAATGGTTCCGGAAAAACCACGACTATTTTATTGAATGTAATTCAAAGAATGGAAAAACCAGTGGGCGAAAGTACACGCGCTTTGGTTTTGGTTCAAGACAAAGAAAAAGTTTTGGAAGCTGTTGAGCAATTCAAAAAACTAAATCATTATACCAATTTACGTGTTTTTGGAGTGCATGAAAAAGGTGATATGGATTACGATAAAAACCAAATTTCATTAGGAATGGACGTTTTAATTGGAACGCCAATTCGAATTAATGAAATGTTTTCTTCTGCAGGATTTAATATGAATACCATTAAAATGTTTGTGGTTGATGATGTTGAAGAAATGTTGCGTAAACGCGAAGATTCAATAATTCAAAGACTTTCTATGAGTGCCGAAAAAACACAGCGTTTGTTTTTCTGTACTCAAATTACTGAAAGAGTAGAAGTTTTGGCAGACAGAATAATGATAGAACCACTTTTCTTCGAATCAGAAGATTAGATAAAACAAATGATATGGGAATAATGAAAGTATTTTCGGGAAGTGAAATTCTTGCTGAAGCATTGAAACAAAAAATAGAAACTGTTGGAGTTGAAGTAGTAAAAAAAGACAACTTACAATCGGCTCGTATGGCTGGATTTGGTTCTTCTGATTTAGCTGTTGAATTATTCGTAGACGAACGTTATTACGGAAAAATCAGTCCAGTTTTAGAAGAATTTAGAATGAGTTTGTAATTCAAAATCTATATAAATCATAAAGCTTCTGTTTTACAGGAGCTTTTTTTATTTCAATGACAAATTCTTAATTGTCAAATTCACTAATTAACCTATCTTTGCACCTTCAAAAATTTCAGTAAAATGCCTTTTAGCTTTTTACTTATAACTTTTTACATTAAAAAATGATTACAGTAAACGACATTGCCGTAGAATTTGGCGGAACCACTCTTTTTAGCGAAGTAACTTTTGCCATCAATGAAAATGATAAAATTGCCCTAATGGGTAAAAATGGAGCAGGAAAATCTACGCTTTTAAAAATTGTTGCCGGAGAAAACAAACCAACTCGTGGTGTAATTTCGGCACCAAGTGATGCTGTAATTGCCTATTTACCACAGCATTTGTTGACTTCTGATGATTGTACCGTGATGGAAGAAACATCAAAAGCGTTTGCCGATGTGTTGAATATGAAAAAGGAAATCGACGAAATCAATGAGCAATTAACGATTCGTACTGATTATGAAAGCGACGAATACATGAAATTGATTGAACGTGTTTCGGAATTATCTGAAAAATTTTATTCAATTGAAGAAGTAAATTACGAAGCCGAAGTTGAAAAAGTATTAAAAGGTTTAGGTTTTGAACGCGAAGATTTTACCAGACAAACTTCTGAATTTTCTGGAGGTTGGAGAATGCGAATTGAATTGGCTAAAATCCTTTTGAAAAAACCTGATTTGATTTTGTTAGATGAGCCAACGAATCACATGGATATAGAAAGTATTCAATGGTTAGAAGATTTCTTGATTAATCAGGCAAAAGCAGTTATGGTAATTTCCCACGATAAAACCTTTGTTGATAATATTACCAATCGTACTATTGAAGTTACAATGGGACGAATTTACGATTACAAAGCCGTATATTCTGAATATTTAGAATTACGAAAAGACAGAAGAATTCACCAACAAAAAGCCTACGACGAACAACAAAAATTCATAGCAGAAAACCAAGCGTTTATTGATCGTTTTAGAGGAACTTTCTCAAAAACAGAATCAGTACAATCGCGTGTAAAAATGTTGGAAAAAATTGTTCCAATTGAAGTAGACGAAATTGATACTTCTGCCTTGAAATTGAAATTTCCACCTTCGCCACGTTCTGGGCAATATCCGGTGGTTGTGGAAGGTTTATCAAAATCGTATGGCGACCATGTAGTGTTCAAAGACGCCAATATGGTAATCGAGCGTGGACAAAAAGTGGCATTAGTTGGGAAAAACGGAGAAGGAAAATCAACCATGATTAAAGCGATTATGGGTGAAATTGATTTTGAAGGCAAGTTAGAAGTAGGGCACAATGCTCAAATTGGGTATTTTGCACAAAATCAAGCCTCGTTATTAGATGGAGAAATGACCATTTTTGAAACGATTGACCAAATTGCTGTTGGTGATGTTCGTACGAAAATTAAAGATTTATTAGGTGCATTTATGTTTAAAGGCGACGATATTCAAAAGAAAGTAAAAGTGCTTTCAGGAGGAGAAAAAACGCGTTTGGCGATGATTAAATTATTATTAGAACCAGTAAATGTTTTGATTCTGGATGAGCCAACGAATCACTTGGATATGAAAACCAAAGACATCATCAAAGATGCTTTACGTGATTTTGACGGAACCTTAATCTTAGTGTCGCACGATCGTGATTTCTTAGATGGTTTGGCTGAAAAAGTATTCGAATTTGGTCACAAACGAGTAAAAGAACATTTCGAAGATATTAAAGGTTTCTTAGCGCATAAGAAAATGGATTCTTTGAAAGAGATTGAGAAATAAGATTCGTAAATAAATATAAAAGCTCCAATTAAGGAGCTTTTTTTGTTTTAAAACGGATTTGCGTTTGTTTATCTTTTTATTAATATTCTTGTCAATTACTTGGTCAATTCAATAAAAATTTTAAATTTGTATAGTTGCCCAAATATTTATTTCATTTTTAGCCTAAAATTTAACAAATCCCCCTTGATTAAGAATGTTTAAAAAAGCTGTTGTATTTTTTTGGATACTATTTTCCTTTCAGCTGTCCTTTGGACAAGGAATTGGATATAAAGATAAGTATGCAAGAGGTTTGTACGACAAAGCTTTAAAAGGCTTAAACGACTTAAAATGCAGCGAATCTTTATTGTATTCCCAACAACTTTTAGAATACGCCTTAAAGAGAAATAAGTATGATATGGCTGCGGCTTCCTACAATATCATTGGACTTAATTTTGAGGAATTTGGGGATTTAAAAAAATCCATTCAGTATTATAATTCAGGAGTTTCTTATGCTCGATTAGCCAAAAATGATACGATAGAAAATTACTTGTATAATAACATTGGTAATTTGTATTATTTCAGGTTGAAAGATTCTAAAAAAGGTCTTCATTACTATCAAAAATCATATGAGTTATCTAAAAAGATAGATGAACCAAGAGATATCGCCTTTGCTGAAATTAATTTAGCCGATGTGTATTTGGATTTAAATGAATACAAAAAAGCAAATTATTATCTGCAATTAGTTGAGAAGAAGATGACACCTGATGATTACGAAATGGGAATGTCGTATTATTCGTTAATGGGCTATTATTATGAAATGCAAGACGATTTTGTTAATGCAGAAAAGAATTATTTAAAATGTATTTCCGATTTTAAACATCAGGAATTTGAATATCATAAATCGCATCAAATGGACATTTATGCCATGGTTTATGGATTTTATAAAAAGTACAACAAAACAGAAAAAGCACTTTATTATTTAGAAAAGCACGATCAATTGCAAGACGAACTTTTCAGTAAGGAAAGAAATATAGAAATTAAAATGGCGGGTGGCGATATTGAAGCATTGGAATACAAATATAAAGTGCAACAAATTGAAACCGAGAAAAAGATTCAGCAGCAAAAAATGAAAGCTACGAATCGTTTTAATAAAGTGGTTTTGTTTTTCTTAGGTTTTGTAATTGTGTTCTTGATTTTTATTTTCAAAGGATTTATAAATTATAGAAATTTAAGTAAAAAATTATCCGATTATAATTTTCAATTGCAAGTTGCCCGAGAAAAATCAGAAGAGGCAACCCGATTAAAAACACAGTTTTTATCTAATGTAAGTCATGAATTGAGAACACCTTTGTATGGCGTAATTGGAATGGCTGAAATTTTAGAAAGCGAACACAAAGAAATTAAAAGGAGTCCGTATTTTAATGCGTTAAAATTTTCTTCGCACTATCTTTTAACTTTGATTAACGATGTTTTAAACGTATATAAAATTGAAGATAACGATATTGAATTCAATTACGAAAATATTAATGTTAGAGAAGAGATTGGCCACATAAAAGAATCAATGAATGTGATTGCGAAGTCTAATAAAAACGAAATTATAGTTTCAATTGCTGATGATGTTCCGCAATATATTAAAACCGATTTAACTCGATTTTCTCAAATTTTAATCAATTTAGCTAGTAATTCATTAAAATTCACCAAAAAAGGAAAAGTTACCATTAGTTTGTCTTTAGAAAAGGTAAATGATGATTCGTTTTTGAAATTAGAGGTTTTGGATACAGGAATTGGAATTCCAGAGGAATATATCGATAAGATTTTTGAAAAATTTGTTCAGGTTGATGTTAATCTTCAAGAACAATACAAAGGAACCGGACTTGGATTATCTATCGTAAAACGTTTGGTTGAACTATTCAAAGGTAGTATTTCAGTTGAAAGTAAAATTAATGAAGGCAGTAAGTTTACAGTTATGTTTCCACATATTCCAGCTGATGAAATTGTGGCTTCTGATCAATTAAAAACTCATTCTCAGAAAAAGTTAAAGAACTTGAATATTTTGGTGGTGGAAGACAATAAAATCAACCAAATGGTGACTAAAAAACTGTTAGAGAAAAATGGTCATAACTTTCAAATGGCAGAAAATGGATTGGAAGCACTTTTGTTAGTCGAAGAGAACAATTTTGATGTCATTTTGATGGATATTAATATGCCAGTTATGAACGGAATAGAAGCTTCTATCAAAATTAGAAATCTTGGAATTAAAACGCCTATCATTGCTTTAACCGCTTCTGACAAAGAAAACATTCTAAAAGAAATTCTGGAAAAGAAAAATGGTCTTACCGATGTCTTGGTAAAACCATTTGAATATGCCGATTTAGAAAATGTGATTTCGAGGTATATTTAAGTTATTTCTTTCTCCACTTCTCAAAACCTAAAACACTGGACTTGATTTCTTTTTGCCATTGTTTTCCATAAGTTTTGTTTAGATAATTGAAAACCAATTCATTTTTCGTTTCATATTCCTTAAAATTAGTAGGAGCAATGCAACCAAAATCATGAAACTGAATATTGTATTTTTTTGCAAAAGCCAAATCTTCTTTTGTAATTACAGAAGCAATTCCGCCTAAAAGATAAATAGTTTTAGTGTTTGAATTAATTTCGATTTTAATAGTATCATTTTGTTTTTTCTCTTGCGCTTGGATTGCAAAGGAGAAAAATAATGCTATGATTGTTAATTTAAAGTTCATGTTTAAATTCTTTGTAGATTTTTCGTAGTTTTCTTTTAGATATATTTTTTGTTGTTATTTTAATAACTCCAAATTTTCCTTTTTCGCCATATAATTCCATAGCTTTTTTATCTTTCCAAACCGTTACAGATTCAATATCATCCGGATTCAAGTGCTCCATAACTTCATATTTTAAGATGGAATCATTCACTACAATTAATGGTTTTTCAGCTTTGATTGCGGTTACTGACTTTCTTGGTTTTGTTATAATAGTTTCTTGACTGTAACATAAATTTGAAGTCACAAAAAATAGAAATAAATATGTTGTTAATTGTCTTATCATAATTAGATTTTTTTATTTCTTAATCGAAATTATTACCACACCTTTTTCCCCTTTTTTACCATAAATTTTAACGGCATCTGCGGGTTGGATGACTTCAATTTTTTCAATTTTTTGTTTACTTAATGGTGCATACGGACTCGTTGGATTTTTTCCAAATAATGATTCTTCTGAATATTCTACTCCGTTAATAAAATAAACAGGTTCTTTTAGTTCGATAATTGAATCTATGTCATCAGGATTTAAATTAGAAAGGGATTCTTTGGTTAATTCTCCATCTACCAACACTAAATCATCATTTGCTGCTTTTTTATCTTTATCCTTTAATAAATTAACCGAACTAGATAAATCATAACGTTTTCCTTTTGCTAAATATCCGGAATCATTTGCAGAAGCCGAATTTGAAATGTTATTATTGTAAGTTGGAACCAAACTCGTTTTAGCCATTTCTTGAACTTCTTCCATGGCAATAGGAGTTGATATCGTGACTTCTTTTTTCGATTTGTAATTGATTGTATCGTTAATTACAATGTTGTTTTGAATTACAATTTGTTGTTGCAAAATTTGCTCCGCTTCTTTTTTAATTTCTGGAGATGTATTCACTAAACCATTTGCCGATTCTGGTGTTGGAATACCATTTTTTGACGAATCAACCGTAGTAATCGTGTTTTCAGGAATAATTACATTTTCTTTTTCTTGCAGTAAGAAAAAAGTTAACGTTCCTACTAAAACTATCGATGCTGCAACTGCTAATTTTTTCCACAAATGTTTCTCCTTTTGAAGCGTTTGTGTTTCTAGCTTGTCTTCTACACGTGCCCAAATCTTCTCCATTCCTGGAAAGTCTTTTTGCTCTGCGTTTTCGGCAGCTTGTTGTATTTTTTTATATAATTTTTCTTCTGTTCCCATGATTATTTTGCTTTTTGATAATAAAAAGTTCTTACCAATTCTTTTAATTTACTTTTTGCCGCATTCAATTGCGATTTCGATGTTCCTTCACTAATACCTAGTTGTTCTGCAATTTCTTTGTGCGAATAACCTTCAATCACAAACAAATTAAAAATCGTTTGGCATCCATCGGGAATATAATTCAGTAAATTGAGCAAATCTTCTTCTTCTAAATCGGTGACTTCATCTGCCAAGGGTTGCGAATTATAGCTTACATCTTCCAAATACAAATTAAAGTTGATGTTCTTCTTAATTTGTAATAAACAATTGTTCACCGTTATTTTTCGCGCCCAAGCTTCAAAAGCCAAATCCTCTTTTAGTTGTTCTATTTTTGTAAATATGGTAAAAAAGGCATCAGCTAATACTTCTTCAATTTCTTCCTCCTTTTTTAAATACCGTTTACACAAACGGTAGAGTTTGGGCGCCATAATTTCATACACCATGCGTTGCGCTTCGCGGTGTTGTTTTCGGCAGCCTTGTATGTGTTTTACATCCATTGGTAAACTTGCTTTTTTATATAGAGTAGAAAAGTTGGTAAAAGGTTGGGACGACTTTAAATTATTTTCAAAAAAAAATCGCAAGCGATGAAACTTGCGATTATAAAAGTATGAAATAATACAGTGTTATACTGCGAAAAACGCTTCTAATTCTTTCAATGTTTCTTCTGAGGTGTTAATGTCTTTAACTACTTCACCTTTATTTAAAGCTACAATTCGGTTACAAACCTCTACAGTATGGATTAAATCGTGACTTGAAATTAAAACGGTAACATCTGGATTTTCGGCTAATTCTTTTACAATTTTCTTTAGTCTGTTTACCGTTGTTGGATCTAAATTTGCAAATGGTTCATCTAAAATTACCACTTCTGGATTTCCAATTAAAGTAGCAATAATGCCTACTTTCTTCATGTTTCCTTTCGATAAATCGCGAAGATATTTTTTAGTGTTTAAAATTTCGTTATTAAAAAATTCTTCATATTTTTTTAGTAAAGCATCAACATCTGCTTTATTTTGCCCTCGTAATTCACCAATAAAATAAAAATATTCTTCGGCAGTTAAATAACCAATCAAGAAACTTTCATCTAAAAAAGCACCTGTAAAGTTTTTCCAATTTTCGCTTGTGTTTACTTCTATATTGTGATTTATAATTCCACCCGAAGTTGGCTCAATTAAATCTAATAATAAACTAAAAAAAGTTGTTTTTCCAGCGCCATTATTTCCTACTAAACCAAAACTTTGTCCTTTAGGAATTTCTAATTCTTGAATATTTAAAACTGTGGTAGCGTTATATTTTTTGGTAAGATTGTTTACTTGTATCATGATAATTTATTGGATTTAAATTAATTTTTTTGTTTGTAAGCCACAATAGCATTGTATTTTTCTTTCTGAAATATTTTTTCAATAAGCAAGAAGATTCTCGATTTGAAAAGCAATCCTAATATTCCGAAGCAAGCAATTAAAGCAATTCCGATGTAAAAATTGTCTGCCAAAAGTCCAATTCCAAATAGTAAAATTGGAATAATCATTTGTGGTAATGAAAACAATAAGGTTTTTACATTGAACGCTTTTTTATCTCCAAAAGCTCCTTTTGCTGATTCTAAATCTATTGCTGTTCTGGTGTAAGCGCCTGTGAATAATACTAAAAACGAATTAAATCCAATGTTGTAAATTCCAACAGCCAATATCGTAATGTAAATATCCCATCCAAAATAAATATAAAATGAAGCCAAAAGCATACTAATTGCTGTTCCAATAACCATTAGCCACCATTTAGAATTCAAATATTCTTTGTACGAAATACTTTGTGTCATCATTAATTGATAATAAGAACTGTCCCAACTTGGTACAAACTGTCCGAAGTTAATTAAGAACCCACCAGTTACAAAAACCGCTGCAAAGGCTTGCATCACCGAATTTTTATAAATATCTTGAGTAAAGAATATCAAACCATAAAACAAGAAAAAGAAACTCATGTATAAAGTTGTTTTTGCTCGTTTATTTCGCATTAATAGTTTGATGTCGTTTTTTAAGAAAGTTCCTAAAGTTCCAAATTGATTCAACCAAGTTAAGTCGTTTGACTTAGCTAAATTCTTTTTGATGTGTAATCTTTCATCTAACGTTAAATCTTTTTTGAAGAAATTAAACGTGAAATAATAGATGATTAGTAAGGCAAAAATTGGAACCAAAACCATCCAAACATGCTCATACAAGCCCTGAAAGAAAGGTTGTGTATAAATAGTAATGTCAAATAATTTATAATATTGAGAAGCAATTAATCCAATAACGATTGTTGCTACAATTCCAAAGATAAGATCTTTATTATTGATTAAAATATTTAAGAAATTGATGAATAATATTACGGTCAAAATTCCTAAATGCCAAGTAATTACGCCCAATACACTATAGCCGTTTATCAGTAAAATAATACTAAATGGAATAAAAAAGAAAGCATGTGTCGTATTGAAATAGTTTAAAATGGTTTTGCCTAAAGAAAAATGTACAATTGTGTTTTTCTTTATGGGTAAAACTAGCAACGGTCTAATCGTTAATGTTGGAATTTTTTGAAAAAAATAACGCATCATCATATCGGCAAAAAGATAATAAATCATAAACTTATTTACTGTTTGTAAAGGTTCTAGGCCAGCTTTTTTTATTCCATAAAAAGCTCCAATGCCCATAAAAATAAACATTACAGCAAAAGATAAGAATATTAAAGCCATGAAAATTTTAAAAGCCAAATCGGTTTTAAACGATGCAGACCGAACAAAAGATTTCCATTCGAGAGTAAGAAAATGTTTAATCATAATTTTTTGGTTTCTTATTTGTAGTATTTTCTTCTCAAACGTTACGAATTTATTTCTGAAAGTTCAATTTATAAATCGTAGCTTCTAAAACTTCGGTATCATTGTCTTCACAAAGTAAAAATTCTAATTCATTTTCTGTTTCATTATAGAGTGTAATGCCTTCAAATTTTTGATGTTCTGATAACAAATGAACTTCTATAATTTCAAATGTCGGCGCATGCATAATACCTAAAATGGTTCCTAAAACTTCTCCATCTTCATAAGTAGATTCGGTGTTTTCGGCGCAAGCCAAGAAATAAATTTTATCGTTAACTAAAATCGCATCGGTAAAAGTGGTTTCAATATCATCTAAAGTTGGAAGTGAAATCGGAACAAAACGTATTCCATCTTCTTGATTATTTGGGATAATAAAAATGCCATTTCGACTGTTTTTTGAATTGCCTCTTTGGAAAAGTAGCATGGTTTGATGCGCATAAATGGCACCTTCAATATTCAATTGGTCATCGGAAAGCGAACCAACATCTTTTAATTTTTGATATAGAGTTGATAAATCTTGTGATTGCAAAGCATCTGAACTTAAATCTAAACTAAACATCGTATTGCGTTTAGCAGTTGAACCAGAACCCAACATAATTAGCTGATTTCCATATTGTGTGATGCTTTCTAAATCGGGTTTCTCTGCTTTTTCTATGTTTTCTTTGGCATCTTTTACTAATGGAAATTTTAGCAAAAGTTTTTTATCGATGTCGTATTGGTATAAAAAATTACTCGAATCTGAAATGACAAATAAAACATTTTGCGTGTACAACAAACCAGATGGCGCTGCAATACCTTTTATAGTGAAGAGATTTGTAAGTTTGAAATTTTCCATATTTTTACCGATAACTTTATGAAGTTTTTAAGTCAGAAATTGCTCATAAAAGTACTATTTTTACATTTATTAAAAAGCGATTGAAAATGGAAAATATAAATATTGAAGATTTTAAAGTAAAAGCAACGATTAAATTAGCCGATTTTGCTACAAAATTAGACATCGATACCGATAAAGATCAAGAAGAATTAGCGTTAGATAAAATTCAACAAAAGCTTTCTAAAAAGCAAGACGCCATGTATGCACACAATCGTCATGCATTTTTAATTTGCCTACAAGGTATGGATACCAGCGGAAAAGACAGCTTAATTCGTGAGGTTTTCAAAGAATTTAATCCGCGTGGAGTAGTGGTGCACAGTTTTAAAACACCAAATTCAACCGAATTAGAACACGATTATTTATGGCGTCATTATTTGGCTTTGCCTGAAAAAGGAAAATTCGCTGTTTTTAATCGTACGCATTATGAAAATGTATTGGTAACTCGAGTTCATCCCGAATATATTTTGTTTGAAAACTTGCCAGGGATTGAAAAAGTGGAAGATATTACGCCTCAATTTTGGGAAAACCGAATGGAACAAATGGTGAATTTCGAAAAGCATATTTCACAAAATGGAACTAAAATCTTGAAGTTCTATTTTCACATGAGTAAAGAAGAACAAAGAGAACGTTTGCTAAAACGTTTAGAAAATCCAGAAGACAATTGGAAATTCAGCACTGGCGATTTGAAGGAACGTGAGCGTTGGGAAGATTATATGAAATATTACGAAGAAGCCATCAATAAAACATCAACTGATTTTGCGCCTTGGTACATTATTCCAGCTGATGATAAAGGTGTTGCAAGATATATTGTAGCAAAAACCATTTGGGAAGAGATGGAAAAACTAACTGACATCACCGAACCTGAATTAGATCCAAAAGTCAAAGCGAATATCGAAGTGTATCGTGAACAATTAAAAAAATAATTTCAAGAATACTAAAAATGAAAGTATATACAAAAACTGGCGATACCGGAACCACAGCATTGTTTGGTGGAACGCGAGTGCCAAAACATCATATCAGAATTGAAAGTTATGGAACTGTTGATGAATTAAATTCACACATTGGATTAATTCGCGACCAAGACATGAGCGATTTATACAAAAAAGTATTAATCGAAGTGCAAGATAGATTGTTTACTGTCGGAGCCATTTTAGCCACGCCACCTGAAAAAGAAACCTTGAAAAATGGTCAGCCACGCTTGCAAAATCTTGGAATTGTGGAATCAGATATTGAATTTTTGGAAAACGAAATAGATACCATGGAAGAAGCTTTACCGCCAATGACACATTTTGTTTTGCCAGGTGGACACACAACGGTGTCATATTGTCATATAGCACGCTGTGTATGTCGTAGAGCCGAGCGTTTAGCAGTGCATTTGAATGACATAGAACCGACAGATGAACGCGTAATTAAGTACCTAAACCGACTTTCTGACTATCTTTTTGTGTTGGCACGAAAGTTGTCTCATGATTTGAACGCTGATGAAGTACAATGGATTCCGAGGAAATAGTGTTCGGTAATCAGTTTTAAGTGTTCAGTATGCCTGAAAACAGATATGAAAAGTCATGTTTTCAGCACTTAAAAAAAAACGTTCTTAAATTTTAATAAAAAAAGTAAAAAAAAACTTGCCTTATTGGGTAATAAATTTATTTTTGCATAAACTTAAATCGATAAAAGATGTATTGGACATTAGAATTAGCGTCATACTTAAGTGATGCGCCTTGGCCAGCAACCAAAGATGAACTTATCGACTATGCTATCAGAACTGGAGCTCCATTAGAAGTAGTGGAAAACTTACAGTCTATAGAAGACGAAGGAGAAATCTATGAATCAATGGAAGAGATTTGGCCTGATTATCCTACTGACGAAGATTATCTTTGGAATGAGGATGAATATTAAAAAATAAATAAACACAACAGAAACAAGTCTCTTTACTGAGACTTTTTTTATGGTTATATTTGCAAACCTATTTAGAAAATAAAAAATTATGAGTATCATAAATTCCATATTGAAGGCTTTTGTGGGAGACAAATCGGAGAAAGATGTAAAAGCGATTCAACCACTTATTACCAAAGTAAAATCTTTTGAGAGTGCTTTACAAGCATTATCTCATGATGAATTACGTGCTAAAACAGCCGAATTCAAAGCTAAAATTAAAAATGCTCGCGCTGAAAAAGATGCAAAAATTGCTTCTTTAAAACAAGACGCAGAGCAAACACAAGATATTGATGCTCGTGAAGATATTTATGCTGAAATCGATAAAATCGAGAAAGAAGCTTATGAAATTTCTGAGAAAACGTTAAACGAAATTCTTCCTGAAGCATTTGCAGTAGTGAAAGAAACAGCGCGTCGTTTTAAAGAAAATACTTCTTTAACGGTAACAGCTACACCAAAAGACAGAGAGTTATCGGCAACAAAATCGTATATCGCGATTGAAGGTGATAACGCTACTTGGGCAAACTCTTGGAATGCAGCTGGTAAAGCTATCACTTGGGACATGATTCACTACGACGTTCAGTTGATTGGTGGAGTTGTTTTACACCAAGGTAAAATTGCCGAAATGCAAACAGGAGAAGGAAAAACTTTAGTAGCAACTTTACCATTATACTTAAATGCTTTGACAGGAAACGGTGTGCATTTAGTAACAGTGAATGACTACTTAGCAAAACGTGATAGTACGTGGAAAGCACCATTATTCGAGTTTCATGGTTTAACTGTGGATTGTATTGATAATCACCAACCAAACTCTCCAGAAAGAAGAAAAGCATACGAAGCCGATATTACTTATGGAACAAATAACGAATTTGGTTTCGATTATTTGAGAGATAACATGGCCCATGCTCCAGAAGATTTGGTACAACGCAAACATAATTTTGCTATTGTCGATGAGGTCGATTCAGTTTTAGTTGATGATGCAAGAACGCCTTTAATTATTTCTGGACCAGTTCCTCAAGGCGATCGTCATGAGTTTAATGAATTGAAGCCAAAAGTTGAAAATTTAGTAACCTTACAACGTAAATTAGCTACTGATTGTTTAACCGAAGCAAAACGTTTATTCAAAGAAGGAAACAATAAAGACGCTGGATTTAATTTATTACGTTCGTACAGAGCGTTACCAAAAAGCAAAGCTTTAATCAAATTCTTATCGGAAGAAGGAGTAAAACAATTACTTCAAAAAACCGAAAACCAATACATGCAAGATAACAATAGAGAAATGCCAAAAATTGATGAGGCGTTATACTTTGTTATCGAAGAAAAAAACAATCAAGTTGAGTTAACGGATAACGGAATTCAATTCTTATCACAAGATACAGATGCACAATTCTTCGTTTTACCAGATATTGGAACAGGAATTGCTCAAATTGAAAAAGAAAACCTTGCTGCTGAAGAAATGGCAGAGCGTAAAGAAGAATTGTTTCGTGATTTCTCAGTAAAATCGGAACGTATTCATACTTTAACGCAATTATTAAAAGCTTATACTTTATTTGAAAAAGATACCGAATACGTTATCATGGACAATAAAGTAATGATTGTAGATGAGCAAACAGGACGTATCATGGATGGGCGTCGTTACTCAGATGGTTTACACCAAGCAATCGAAGCTAAAGAGAATGTGAAAATCGAAGCTGCTACTCAAACATTTGCGACCGTTACATTACAGAATTATTTCCGTATGTACAGCAAATTAGGTGGAATGACAGGAACTGCGTCAACTGAAGCAGGTGAGTTTTGGGAAATCTACAAATTAGACGTTGTGGAAATTCCAACCAACCGTCCAATGGCTCGTAAAGATAAAGATGATTTAATTTATAGAACCGTTCGTGAAAAATTCAACGCAGTTATCGAAGACGTAGTCCAATTATCAAATGCAGGAAGACCTGTTTTAATTGGAACAACATCGGTAGAGATTTCTGAATTATTAAGCCGAATGTTAAAAATTAGAGGTATTCAACACAATGTATTGAATGCTAAAATGCACAAAAGCGAAGCAGAAATTGTAGCGGAAGCTGGAAAACCTGGAGTTGTTACGATTGCAACTAATATGGCTGGTCGTGGTACCGATATTAAATTATCTGACGAAGTTAAAAAAGCAGGTGGTTTAGCAATTATCGGAACAGAACGTCACGATTCACGTCGTGTTGACCGTCAGTTAAGAGGTCGTGCTGGTCGTCAAGGAGATGTAGGTAGTTCTCAATTCTACGTGTCTTTGGAAGATAACTTAATGCGTTTATTTGGTTCAGAAAGAGTAGCGAAAGTTATGGATAGAATTGGTCTAAAAGAAGGTGAAGTAATTCAACATTCGATGATGACAAAATCTATCGAAAGAGCACAGAAAAAAGTAGAAGAAAATAACTTTGGAGTTCGTAAACGTTTGTTAGAATATGACGACGTAATGAATGCACAAAGAGAAGTAGTATACAAAAGAAGACGTCACGCTTTACACGGAGAACGTTTGAAAGTGGATATTGCAAACATGATGTACGATACTTGCGAATTAGTGGTGGAACAAAACAAATTGGCAGAAGATTTCAAAAATTTCGAGTTTGAATTGATTCGTTATTTTTCAATCAGTGCTCCAGTTTCACAATCAGAATTTGCAAAATTATCAGCAAGAGAAATTACAGGAAAAACATACAAATCGGTTTTAGCTCATTACGAAGAAAAAATTGCTAGAGATGCTCGCGAAGCGTATCCAATCATCAAAAATGTATACGAAAACAATAATGGTCAGTACCAAAGAATTATTGTGCCATTCTCTGACGGAATCAAATCATTAAATGTGGTTACCGATTTAGAAAAAGCATATACTTCAGAAGGACGTTCGTTAGTGGCTGATTTTGAGAAAAACATCACATTAGCTATTGTAGATGAAGCTTGGAAAAAACACTTACGTAAAATGGACGAATTGAAACAATCGGTTCAGTTAGCGGTTCACGAACAAAAAGATCCATTGTTGATTTATAAGTTTGAAGCGTTCAACTTGTTCAAGAAAATGATCGATGATGTAAATAAAGAAGTAATTTCATTCTTATTCAAAGGAGATTTACCTTCTCACAATACCTCTGAAATTCAAGAAGCTAAACAAGTGCAACAAAAAGAAAACTATACGGAATCTAAAGAAGATTTAGATAGTGAAGATACAGCAGCACAAGCAAGAAGAGCAGGAGAAATGGCTAGTCAAAGACCTCAAGTAACAGAAACAATTACAAGAGAAATGCCAAAAATTAATCGTAATGACACCGTTACCATCAAACACGTAATGAGTGGAAAAAGCGAAACCATGAAATATAAAAAGGCAGAAAGCATGTTAGCTTCTGGCGAATGGGTTTTGGTTAACGAATAATTAAAACACATAAATAAACTAATCCTCAATTGCTAAAAAGTAGTTGGGGATTTTTTTTTGAGTTTAATCAAAGAAATAGTTAATCATCCAAATTCTCATTAAAAGCTGAAGGCAATAACTGCGGAATAAATTTTATCAAAATAGGCAATAATAAGCCACCACCAGGAAGTAAAAAGATGGTTAGCGATGGAACTGTTTTGCAGATATCGAGCAACTGTTTTTTTACTTTCTTTTTTTCTTCTTTACTCAAATCTTTTCGGGTTGATTTGGCTAAAAGTTGCATTAATTCACCACTTTCTTTGATTTCCTTAGTTAATCGGTCTTTGTTGCGAATGATTAGTTTGGTTACATTTTTATTGGCTTGATCGTAAAAATGTTTTATCGGGTTTGAAAAATTAAAAAACGGAATTTCAGTTTTATACTGATTGATAAAAAAGTTAATATCGTTAATGCTTTTGTCAAGAATTGTAGCTTCTAAGCCTAAATCAGCATTGATATTTTTTAGAAAATCAACTTCGTTTTCTTCTAATTTTTCATCGCTCCACAATGCCATTTGAGCCATATCCAACAAGTATAATTTTTCTAATATTTCGGTATATTTTAGCAATTTAATATCCGAAAATTCAATTGAATCAATGGTTGAAAATTTGGTATAACGAATGGAGTTTTCAAATAATTTTACCAATAACTCATCGTATTTAGACTTGTTTTTTTTGGTTTTTAGTGCCAATGAAACAATTTTAATACAATCCGATTCAATGCTTTTTAGATACTCTGAATCTAATTCGTTGTTTTTCAGATAGTAATGAAATGCTAAAACATCAATAAACAATAAAGCATTGGTTATTATGTGCGAAAAGTTTTTACTAATGGTATTCTGATTGGTTTGAATTCTATCATCAATCACTTTTTCCAATCGCGAACTGTGAGAACCTTCAGGCAACATTTTTTTGATGAAATTCAGATTTTCTGGCTGAATAATGTTGTAAAATTGGTAAACCGAATTAATAAAATCTTTCGGATTAACGTCTTTATTTTCAAGTGAATAAACCGAAAATAAGGTATTTAAAAACCCAACTTTCGTAATTTCATCATACGACCATTTTGTAGTGTTTAGATTTTCTTTCAATTGAAAATTAACCACATAACCATAAATAAAACCTGTTTTTCTACAACTTTCATAAAAAGACAAATAATCGCCTTTAAAATCAATGAAATTATCTTGATTTTTAGCAAAAAACTTATCAATCCAACCGTTTGCAGAAGGGTTTATCATTATTTTAGTTTCTCTTTTAAATATTTTCCAGTAATCGAATTCTTGTTTTTAGCTACTTCTTCCGGTGTACCAAAAGCCATTAATTTTCCGCCATTTTCACCACCTTCTGGTCCAATATCC
>Ga0154533_116_pt1 | contig 22614 bp, 23 predicted proteins | sample RifGroF1_FD_105676 | JGI IMG/M metagenome (GOLD analysis project Ga0154533, IMG submission 105676) | Flavobacteria bacterium GWF1_32_7 | reverse complement strand
ATTGTTCAATGGGAAAAACTCCGAAGTTTCAGTTGCTGCAAACGTTTATTTAGATACTTGGAAACCTATTTATCCAAAAGAATTGCAAGATTTTGTGGATTATGGCGGAATGAATGGTGGAATTTATGATGATTTCGTAATTACACCAGGCCAAATTTCTTCTGAAGTTTACAATCCTACTAATTTCAAAGAGCATGATAAAAAAAATAGAAATTCATTTGCCTTGAGTTTAGGTTTTTCGCAAGTGGTAACTAAAAAAATACAAGGTTCGTTTTTCTTAGATGTTTTATATCAAAATGGTTTACTTTCAACACCATACCAACGTGTTTATTTTGCTGATAAAGGTGATTTCTTTATAAATGAATTCCAATTAGCTGACGATATTGAGCGTTTACCTGATTCGAGATTCAAATTACCAATTGGTACAAGATGGAATTTCTATTTGAATGAAAAATTAACATTGAGAACCTATTATCGTTATTATTTTGATAATTGGGATATTTCATCGCACACGTTAAATGTTGAATTACCTTATAAATTGACCGAGAAATTTACTGTAATTCCGATGTATCGCTTTTATTCGCAAGGAGCTTCAAAGTATTTTGCACCCTACGAAGGTCATGTTTCAACTGATGAATATTATACTTCTGATTATGATTTGTCAACATTTAATGCACATCAATATGGAATTGGAGTAAGTTATACTGACATTTTTACCAATGCAAAAATTTGGAAATTTGGACTAAAAAATATTGATTTACGATTTAATCACTACGATAGAAATGATGGTTTAAGCGCCAATATTGTTAGTTTTGGAATCAAATTCGTGCAATAACATCACTAAATTATGCATATTTTAATTGTTGAAGACGAAAAAGGAATTGTAGATTTTCTAAAGCAAGGTTTAGAAGAAGAAAATTATACCGTTTCTACAGCTTTTGATGGTGCTGAAGGTTTAAAAAAAGCATTAGAACTTCCGGTTGATTTAGTTTTATTAGATTGGATGTTACCAAAAATGCAAGGAATTGAAGTATGCAAAAACATTCGAACTGAAAAATCTAATTTGCCTATTATTTTTTTAACGGCTAAAGACACGGTTCAAGAAACCATTGAAGGCTTGAAAGCTGGTGCAAATGATTACATCAAAAAACCATTTTCGTTTGATGAATTGCTTGAAAGAATTAAAATTCACTTCCGTACAAAAGATGAAATAAAAGTTTTAACTTTAGGAAATATTAAAATTGATAAATCAAAATTTCAAGTTTTTGTGGACAATAAAGAAGTATCTTTGACTCAACGAGAATTTGAACTACTCGAATATTTAATTAAAAACAAAGGTCAGGTTTGCACCCGAACTAATATTATTGAGGACGTTTGGGACATTCATTTTGAATACGATACAGGTGTAATTGATGTGTTCATGAATGCCATTCGAAAAAAACTGAATCTTACGAAAGACCAAGAATTAATTAAAACGATTAGAGGAGTAGGGTATATAGCAAACGAAATTTAGCATGCCAAACACTGAAAAAGCAATAAAAGCCACTTACTTTAGCATCATTGGAAACACGTTATTAGCGTTAATAAAAGGAGTAACGGGTTATTTTGGTAATTCTTACGCCATGATTGCCGATGCAATTGAATCAACTGCCGATATTTTTGCTTCGTTTTTAGTGCTTTTCGGTATCAAATATTCTAATCGTCCTGCCGATGAAAATCATCCATATGGTCATGGTAGAGCTGAACCTTTGATTACGTTTTTGGTTGTAGGCTTTCTAATTACATCAGCAACTGTTATTGCTTACGAAAGTTTTCATAACATTGGAACACCACACGAATTACCAAAACCTTTTACACTTTTTGTTTTAGGAGCTATTATTTTGTGGAAAGAAATTTCGTTTCAAATTGTAATGAAAAAAAGCATCGAAACCAATAGCAGTTCGTTAAAAGCTGATGCTTGGCACCATAGAAGTGACGCCATTACATCGGTTGCTGCGTTTATCGGAATTTCAATTGCGTTGTATTTTGGAAAAGGCTACGAATCTGCTGATGATTGGGCGGCTTTGTTGGCTTCTTTTTTAATTTTGTACAATTCCTATAAAATTTTCAGACCAGCATTAGGTGAAATCATGGACGAACATTTGTATCATGATTTGGAAGCCGAGATAAAAAGAATTTCTCAAACGGTTTCGGGTGTAATTTGTATCGAAAAATGCTTCATCAGAAAAGCTGGAATGAAATACCACGTGGATCTTCATGTAATGGTTGATGGCAATAAATCAGTAAAAGAAGGGCACGATATTGCACATGTTCTGAAAGATACACTTCGTGAACAATTAATGGAATTAGGTCATGTTTTAATACATATTGAGCCTAATTTCGAATCCATCGAACGCTAATTATGTTATCTTTTTCATTTAAAAATAGAATTGCTTTTAACTACATTCTTAGTAGTTCAATACTTATTGCAATTGTTTTTCTTTCAATTTTTACCATCGTAAAATATAGTGTAAATCAACATATTAACGAAGAAATTCAAGAAGAATTATACAAACATTTAGACGATGTTTCTACTGATTCTAATGATACATATTTAATTCAGGTGGATCAATGGCGTGCAAGAGAACACAATTCTATTAGTGTGAATCCTGTTTTTGTTGAATTTTACGATAATAATAAACTGCTTATTGATAAATCTCCAAATCTAAAAAGTTCGAATCTAAAACTTTTTCCTGATAGTAACAACGAATTTATCGATACCAAGTTAAATAATATTCCGGTAAGACAAATTCAAACTTCAATCATCAATAAAGGGAAAGTTGTTGGTTATTTGGTAGTTGCAATGTCATTAGAAGATTTTGAAATCGTTCAGATTTTGAAGAATATTTTATTAGTTACATTTCCAATAATACTTATTTTACTTTTCTTAATTGCTCGATTTTTTGCAGGAAGAAGCATTAAACCTGTTCGAACCATTATTGAAACTTCAAGTCAAATTACCAAAGATAATTTGCAAACTCGAATTCCGTTACCGCAAAATAAAGACGAATTATACGTTTTATCTGAAAACATCAATAATTTGTTAAGCCGAATTGAAAATGCTATCGACCGCGAAAAACAATTCACTTCTGATGCTTCGCATGAATTAAGAACGCCTTTAGCCGTGATTAAAGGAACAATGGAAGTTCTAATTAGAAAGCCAAGAAATCAGCAAGAATACGAAGAAAAAATTCAATTCTGTATTTCTGAAGTGGATCGATTAAATCATATGGTAGATCAATTATTGCTTTTGGCTCGTTTCGAAAATCAAAAGCAAAATGTAAAGCAAGAAACAATTTATCTGAATGCTTTAGTTTTAGATAATTTAACTCGTTTTTCGGAGAAATCGGAAAGTAAGAAACTTAAAATTAAAACCGAATTTGAAGAAGATTATTACTTGATTTCAGACAATTATTTAGTTTCTATCATTATCAGTAACTTGATTTCAAATGCCATAAAATACTCCAATCCTAATGGTGAAATTGCAATTGAATTAGGAAAAACAAATGATGAAGTTATTTTTTCAATAGCTGACAATGGCGTTGGAATTGCAAAAAATGATTTAGATAAAATTTTCAATTCGTTTTATCGTTCCGATGTTTCCAATCATCCAGAAATTAAAGGAACTGGTTTAGGTTTGTCTATTGTAAAACGACTTTGCGATTTATTAAAACTTGAAATTGCTGTTGAAAGTAATTTGAACCAAGGTACAAAATTTGTTTTAAGTTTCCCTTTAGCCAAACTTAAGTAGCTCTTAAGTTTTTTCCTATTTATATTCTTTACATTTGTAATGTAGTTTTTAGTATATTTATGACTACTTAAATTGTATAAAGTGAATAAGTTAATTGTCTTTTTCCTAATTTCAGTATTTATGTGTGCCAACACATCGATAGGACAATTATTGAAAGTTCCTAACTTAATAGAACATTACAACGAGCATAAAAATGAATTGACATCAGATTCAATTTCATTTATTGATTATATAGTGTCGCATTATTCTAAAAATGCAGAAAACAATCACGATCATCAAGATTTACCCTTTAAAACATTAGATAATTCCTCAAGTGTATTATTTGCAATTACTATAGTGACTTATCAAATTCAAGTTGTGAAGCCTTTAATTTCTACTCAAAAGAAATTCTTTTATAATAAATCTTTTAAATCAAACCTGATTGCTTCAATTTGGTTGCCGCCTAAATTATTCTAATATTTTGTTTTAATACTTGATTCATTTACAATGATTCAAGTGTGTTTATCTGAAAAGATAAGTACTATTTTTAATTAATAAATTTACTAAAATGTTAGAAAAAATTATAGCCTTTAGTTTAAAGAATAAACTTATTGTCCTTTTGTTTACAATTGGTGTTGTTGGATTTGGTTTATTTTCTGTTTTCCAAATTTCAATCGGTGCTGTGCCTGATGTTACTAATAATCAAGTGCAAGTAATTACAACATCTCGTAATCTTTCTACTCAAGATATCGAACAATATATTACCTATCCTGTTGAAATTGAAATGGCAAATTTGCCTGGTGTAACCGAAATACGTTCAATTTCAAAATTTGGATTATCTGTGGTAACCATTGTTTTTGAAGATGAAATTGGAACCTATTTGCCAAGACAGTTAATCGCCGAAAAAATCAAAACCGCTACTGAAAAAATTCCAGAAGGTTTTGGAACTCCAGAAATGGGACCAATTACCACTGGTTTGGGAGAAATCTATCAATATACTTTAGAAGTAAAACCCGAATTCAAAAATCAATATTCGGTTACCGATTTGCGTACGATTCAAGATTGGGTCGTAAAACGACAATTGTCTGGAATCAAAGGTGTGGTTGAAATTAATACTTGGGGTGGCTTTTTAAAACAATATGAAATTGCTATCAATCCAGCAAGTTTAAAGGCAATGAACATTTCTACAGCTGATGTTTTTACTGCTTTAGAAAAAAATAATAGTATTGCCGGTGGTTCGTATATTGAAAAAACGAATCAGAGTTATTTTATTCGTGGCGAAGGAAAAGTAAATTCCGCTCAAGATATTGAAAATATTGTCGTTAAAAACGATTCTGGTTTGCCAATATACATTAAAGACATTGCCAAAGTACAATTTGGTCATGCCAATCGTTTTGGTGCAATTACCGGAAATGGAGAAGGCGAAAAGGTTTTGGGTCAAGTGATGATGCTAAAAGGCGGCAACTCAAAACAAGTAATTGAAGATGTAAAAGAAAGAGTTACCGAAATTGAAAAAACATTACCAGAAGGTGTTTACATCAACGGATTTTTAGAACGAAGTGAATTAGTAGGAAAAACTACATTTACAGTTGCAGAAAACCTAATTTTAGGTTGTTTAATTGTAATTTTTGTTGTGGTTTTATTACTTGGAAATTGGCGTTCAGGATTGGTTGTTGCATCCGTTATTCCACTATGTTTGTTATTTGCAATTTCCTTTATGAATATTTTTGGAATTGATGCCAATTTAATGAGTTTAGGAGCGATAGATTTCGGAATTATAATCGACGGAGCTGTAATTATTGTTGAATTCATTGCTTTTCAAATTGCACATAAATCCAGACATTTAGTAGGTTTAGCTAAAGAAGATCGTCAGTTAGAAATAGACCAAATTACTTATAAAAGTGCTTCTAAAATGATGAATTCGGCTATTTTTGGTCAGTTAATCATTCTTATTGTATTTATTCCAATTCTTTCCTTATCTGGTGTTGAAGGAAAAATGTTCAAACCTATGGCAATGACATTTAGTTTTGCTTTAGTTGGTGCGATGTTATTCTGTTTTACTTACGTTCCTGTTGCGGCTTCATTGTTTTTAAAACCGCAAGAAGAAAACCCAAAATCAATTTCAAATCGTTTAATTAACAAACTGAATTCTTGGTATTTACCTGTGATTACTTGGGCTTTAGGCAATACTAAAAAAGTACTTTATGGGGCTGTTGGTTTATTATTTTTAGCAGTAGGATTGTTTGCAACTATGGGAGGCGAATTTATTCCAACGTTAGATGAAGGTGATTTTGTGATTCAACCCGTTTTAAAAACAGGAACATCACTTTCTAAAACCATTGAAACTACTACCAAAATTGAAAAAATAATTCTTAAAAATTTCCCAGAAGTTTCTCAAGTAGTCAGTAGAATTGGTGCTGCCGAAGTGCCAACCGATCCAATGAGTATGGAAGAAAGTGATATTATCGTAAAATTAAAACCAAAATCTGAATGGGTTTCTGCCGATTCTAAAGATGAATTAGCTGATAAAATCAAAGCGGCTTTAGAAGAGAAAATTCCAAACATGGAAATCGAATTTACACAACCTATTGAAATGCGTTTCAACGAATTAATTTCGGGTTCACGTTCCGATGTGGCCATTAAAATTTTTGGTGAAGATTTAGATATTTTAGCCAAAAAAGCACACGAAATCGAAAAAGCAATTAAAAATGTGGAAGGTGCATCAGATATTATCATCGAAAAAACGGAAGGCTTGCCTCAAATGTTCGTCCAATACGACCGAAGTAAAATTGCTCGTTATGGCCTAAATATTGCCGATTTAAACGAAATGATTGCTTTAGGATTCGCCGGAAAAACCGTTGGAAATGTATTCGAAGGTGAAAAACGTTTTGATATGGTCATTCGATTAGATAAAACCAACAGAACCGATATTGAAGACTTACGAAATTTATATGTTTCCACTCCAAATGGCGAGCAAATTCCGTTGAGAGAATTAGCTGCTATCGAATATACAGAAGGTCCCGCTAAAATTTCAAGAGACAACACCAACCGAAGAATTATTGTGGGAATCAACGTAAGAAACCGCGATTTACAAAGTGTTGTTGATGATGTGCAGCAAATTATCGAAACAAAAATTAATTTACCAACAGGCTATCGTGTTACCTATGGCGGTCAATTTGAAAACTTACAAAGTGCAAAAGCTCGATTGTTAATTGCTGTGCCAATCGCCTTATTTTTAATTTTTATCTTATTACATTTTGCCTTTGGATCCATCAAAGAAGCCTTAATGGTGTATTCTGCAATTCCTTTATCGGCAGTTGGTGGCGTGTTATTTTTATTGATGCGAGATTTGCCTTTTAGTATTTCAGCAGGCGTTGGATTTATTGCATTATTCGGAATTGCAGTGCTAAACGGAATCGTACTAATTGAACATTTTAAAGAATTGAAACACAGTGGCATGAATGATATGAACGAACTAATTTTAAAAGGAACCACCGATAGACTTCGACCAGTTTTATTAACCGCCGCCGCCGCCGCTTTAGGATTTTTACCAATGGCAATTTCATCATCGGCAGGAGCAGAGGTACAACGTCCGTTAGCTACCGTAGTTATTGGTGGATTATTCACAGCAACTCTGTTAACTATGATTGTATTACCTATTTTATTCAAAGTTTTTGATGAGAAAGAATTCAAAAAACCAAAATTCAAAAAACACGTAAACGGAACTTATATTTTACTATTTTTATTTGCAACAAGTTTTGGTTTCGCACAAGAAAATAATGCTGAATTAGATTCAATTATGACTAAAGCTTTGCAAAACAATAAATTAGTAAAAGCAGGACAATTGCAAATTGATAAAGCAAATGCAAACGTAAAAACGGCTTATTCTTTTGATAAAACAAATGTGTATTACAGTTATGACCAAAATAATTTAGCACTAAATAACGAACCCTTAAAAGTATTTGGAGTACAGCAATCATTTGCTTTTCCAACGGTTTATGGCGCTCAAAAAAAGGTATATAAAGCCGAATTAGAGAGTCAAAAAGCTTCTTTCGAATTGCAGAAAAACAAACTCAAATTAGAAGTTTCAAAAGCATATCATCAAATTGTATATGTGCAACATCAGGAAAAATTATATAAATATTTAGATAGTTTGTACCAAAATTTCTCTAAAGCAAGCGACCGAAGATTTGAATTGGGCGAAACCAATTACTTGGAAAAAATAACCGCTGAAGCAAAATTTAGACAAATTAGAACCAAACTTTCGCAATTAGATAAAGAGAAAAAAGCACAATTAGAATTATTGCAAGCTTTAGTACAATCTGAGGAAAAAATTAGTGTAAAGACAGATGAAATTAAACCAATAAATACTATATTAAATACTTTAAGTAAAGAATTGTATAGTTCTTATTTAGAAAGTGTTACAAATAAATATAAATCTAATGAGAATCTCCAAAAACAGAATTGGTTACCCGATTTAAACGTGGAATATTTTCAAGGAAGAAATAGCGGAATTTCGCAATCTTTATATGGATTTCAAGTAGGTGTTGCTGTTCCAATTCTATTTAATGGGAATGTTGCTAAATCTAAAGTTGCCAAATTAGAAACACAAGCATGGGAACAACAAAAACAACATGAATTGATTAAAATGGATGCACACATCAATCAGAAAAACAGTGAATTAGAACAATATAACCAAGCCATTGATTACTATAATCAATACGGGAAAAAAGTTTCTCAAGAGATTATTAAAGTTGCTAACATGAGTTACAAACACGGTGAAATTGATTTTTTTCAATTCATACAAAGTTTAGAAAATGCAACCACTATTCAAGTTGATTATTTAGATGCCGTAAACCAATACAACAAAACACAATTAGACTTACAATATGTTAATATACAATAATTTACAAATGAAAAAACTATTTTACATAGCAACAATAGCATCCCTTTTATTTTCATGCAAACAAGAAGTTGCAGAAGAAAAAGTAATTGATGACGGATTGATTACAGTGACTGAAGCTCAATTTCAATCGTCAAAAATGGAAATTGGTTCACCAATTGAACAAGATTTCGAAGTTACAGTCAAATCCTCTGGAAAAATTGATGTTCCGCCACAATATCGAGCTAAAGTAACCACATTTTTAGGCGGTTATGTAAAAGCTACCAAATTATTAGTTGGCGATAAAGTTGCAAAAGGACAAGCTTTAATTACCTTGGAAAACACCGACTATCTGGATTTGCAAAAGGATTATGTAGAAGTTGCCGAGCAAATTAACTATTTGAAATCAGAATTTGAGCGTCAGAAAACGTTGTACAATGAAAAAATCACGTCACAAAAAAACTATCTAAAAGCAGAGAGCGATTACCGTCAAGCTAAAGGAATGTATCAAGGTTTACGTGAAAAATTAATGTTGTTAAACATCAATCCAGCTAATGTTGAGCGTGGAAAATTTACCTCACAAATCACAATTTCGGCACCAATTTCTGGTGATGTAACAGTGATGAATGCAAATGTTGGCATGTTTATGTCACCTTCTGATGTAATTTTAGAAATTGTGGATACCAATTATTTACATTTGAATTTAAGTATTTTTGAAAAAGATATTTTACATGTAAAACAAGGTCAAAAAATCAATTTTAAAGTACCGGAAGCAAGTAAAGAAAGTTTCAGCTCTAACGTACAATTAGTTGGAAAATCGATAGAAAGCAAAGACAGAACCATTTCAGTTTTTGGCACTTTATCACCAGAAATAAGAGGAAAATTATTATCAGGAATGTTTGTTGAAGCTAACATAATTACAGCTGCTAAAAAAGGATTTGGCGTTCCTTCTGATGCTATCATTACAGAAAATGACAAACATTATTTATTGGTTTTAAGCAGTAAAACAACTGAATATAAATTTAAAAAAACTGCCGTTACATTAGGTGAAAAATCAGAAAAATTTATTGAAATTATACCTAATGATAATGTTAATACTAAAACAAAATTACTCACAAAAGGAGTATTCGAATTAACTAATTAAAAAATAGAAATTATGAACGACGCACATTTACACATGGTTTTCAACCATTTTCCGATTATTGGATTATTCTTTGGAATCGGAATTTTAGCATTCGGAATCATCAAAAAACAAACAATTTTGGTCAACACAGCTTATGTTATTTTTATATTTTGCATGATTATGGCAAAAGCAACTATGATGACAGGAGAAGGAGCAGAAGAAATTGTTGAAGAATTAGCTATTTCACATGACATTATTCACGAGCACGAAGAATTAGCAGAAACTTTCATGAAAGTACTTTATGGTTTAGGGATTCTTTCGATTTTAGGCTTGGTTGCCAATCTTAAAAAGCATTCAAAAGCACCAATTGTTTCTTATGTTGTTTTAGTTTTAGCAATTGGTTCTGCTGTTTTGTCTAAGTCAGTAGGAACTTCAGGAGGCGAAATTCGTCATACTGAAATCAGAGAAAACACAGCAAATACAAGTTCTGACATTAAAAATGAATCAAAACAAGAAGAAGGCGATGATCATTAAACAAAATATAAATTTTTAAAAAGTTTTGTTTATTCGAAAATTAAGTCGTTAGATTTGCATTGTTAAAATAACAGAAATTATGTTTTTAAATCAATTACATCATCATCATCATACCTCCGCTCAAGCGAAGTAATGATGCTATGTAATTAATCCATATAAATCAGAAACCCGTTTGAGTACATCAAGCGGGTTTTTTATTGTTAAGCATTTTTAAAATCCCTTGGTGTACTTTTTTAAAACAAAAATTAAAAATGAACACATTAAAAATTGCTATTCAAAAATCAGGTCGCCTTCACGATGAAAGTATTCAAATCTTAAAAGATTGTGGAATTTCAGTGTATAATGGAAACGACCAACTCAAAGTTACAGCTTCGAATTTTCCTCTAGAAGTTTACTATTTACGAAATTCTGATATTCCGCAATATTTGATTGATGGAGTGGTAGATATTGCTATTGTTGGTGATAATTTATTGGTAGAAAAAGGTCAAAACATTCAAATTACTGAGAAATTAGGGTTTTCAAAATGCAAAGTTTCGGTAGCCGTACCAAAGAATTTCAACTACAACTCCATTCAAGATTTAAACGGATTGCGTGTTGCCACTTCGTATCCAAAAACGGTTGTGGATTACTTTTCTTCGAAAGGAATTTCCGTAGACATTCACCAAATCTCAGGTTCAGTTGAAATTGCCCCAAACATCGGACTTTCAGATGCAATTGTAGATATTGTTTCAAGCGGAAGTACTTTATTTAAAAACGGTTTGAAAGAAGTAGAAGTAATTTTAAAAAGTGAAGCCGTTTTAGCCGTTTCTCCTCAAATTTCGGATGAAGCAAAGCAATTAGTTTCGAAACTTCAATTCCGAATTCAGTCCGTTTTACGTTCAAGAAAATCAAAATATATTTTGATGAATGTACCCAATGATAAAATTTCAGAAATCAGTAAAATTCTTCCTGTTTTAAAAAGTCCAACAGTTATGCCATTAGCCGAAGAGGGTTGGAGTAGTGTACATTCTGTAATTGATGAAGATAAATTTTGGGAAGTCATCGACCAATTAAAAGAAGCTGGAGCCGAAGGAATTTTGGTTTGCCCAATTGAGAAAATGGTCCTTTAAAAAAAATAGAGAATAGAATTAAGAATATAGACTTATGAAAAAAATATACAATCCACAACCCGAAACTTGGTTAGAAATTTGCAAGCGACCAACCCAAACTTTTTCTGATGTTGAAGAAACGGTAAAACAAATTTTCAAAGAAGTACAACAAAAAGGTGACAAAGCCATTGCAAAATATGCATCTTTCTTTGATGGTGTAACTTTAGAAAATATCCAAGTAGCTCCAGAAGAAATTGAAATCGCTAAAAAAGAAGTTTCTACCGAATTAAAAGATGCGATTCAATTAGCTAAATCGAATATTGAACAATTTCATTCAGCTCAAAAAACTGATAAAATTGTTGTTGAAGCTACTATTGGAGTTACGTGTTGGCAAGAAAAAAGACCAATTCAAAAAGTTGGTTTATACATTCCTGGTGGAACTGCTCCTTTGTTTTCTACGGTTTTAATGTTAGCCGTTCCAGCAAAATTAGCAGGTTGTCAAGAAATTGTATTGTGTTCGCCTTCTGATAAAAACGGAAAAATTAATTCTGCAATTTTGTATGCTGCTGATTTATGTGGTGTTACTAAAATCTATAAAGTAGGTGGAATTCAAGCTATTGCTGGAATGACTTTCGGAACAGAAACGATTCCTCAAGTATATAAAATTTTCGGACCTGGAAATCAATTTGTAACGATTGCCAAGCAATTTGCATCTCAAAACGGAGTGGCGATTGATATGCCTGCAGGTCCAAGTGAGTTGTTAGTGTATGCAGATGAAACTGCTATTCCAAGTTTTGTAGCTTCCGATTTATTGAGTCAAGCCGAACACGGTAAAGACAGTCAAGTGATTTTGGTTACAACCAATAAAAATATTTTAAATGATGTAGAAGAAGAAGTTTACAAACAATTAAAAGAACTTCCGAGACAAGAAATCGCTCAAGTAGCTATTAATAATTCAAAGTTAATCTTAGTTGAAACCGAAAAAACGGCTTTATCGTTAATTAATGAATATGGTCCAGAGCATTTTATAGTATGTTCTAAGAATGAAGATTATTTCGTTGACGGAATTCAAAATGCAGGTTCGATTTTCATTGGGAATTACACCCCTGAAAGCGCTGGTGATTATGCTTCAGGAACTAATCATACTTTACCAACAAACGGTTATTCCAAAAGTTATAGCGGTGTAAATTTAGATAGTTTCTTGAAGGCGATGACATTTCAAAAAATATCAAGCGAAGGCATTCAAAATATTGGAAAAGCAATAGAAACTATGGCAGAAGCTGAAAGTTTACAAGCTCACAAAAATGCTGTTTCATTAAGATTAAAAAATAACTAAAGTTGTCATTTCGACCAACGGGAGAAATCACATAATAAAAGATATAAAGTATGAATATTGAATTATTAATCAGAGAAAACGTCAAAAAACTAAGTCCTTATTCCTCTGCACGTGACGAATTTGAACAGTTTACAAAACCAATGATTTATTTAGATGCTAATGAAAATCCGTTTACTAATGGCATGAATCGTTATCCAGATCCGCAACAAAAAGAATTAAAAGCTATAATCGCTGATAGAAATAATGTTTCAAAAGACAAGATATTATTAGGAAACGGAAGTGATGAAGTCTTAGATTTGATTTTTAGAGCCTTTTGTGAACCGAATCGCGACAATATCATCACATTGCCACCTACGTACGGAATGTACGGAGTTTTAGCCAATATCAATGCCATCGAAAATCGTGAAGTATTACTAAATAAAGAGTTTCAGCCCAATGTAGATGCGATTTTAGATGCTGTTGATAGTAATACAAAAATCATCTTCTTGTGTTCGCCAAACAACCCAACAGGAAACTCTTTTACGGATTCATCGGTAATCAAAATTCTAAATCAATTCAAAGGCTTAGTTGTGATTGATGAAGCGTATATCGATTTTTCGAAAGACGAAAGTTGGTTAAGTGTTTTGAAAGATTTTCCTAATCTGATTATCACGCAAACTTTATCAAAAGCGTATGCAATGGCGGGATTACGAATCGGAATTTTGTTTGCTTCCAAAGAAATTATTTCCGTTTTGAATAAAATCAAGCCTCCATATAATATCAATGGTTTGTCGCAAGAAAGCGCTTTAAAAAAATTACTACAAAACACTTTTTCAACTCAGGTTAGAAAAATTTTGGTAGAAAAAGAAAAACTCATAGTTGCTTTAAAATCAACTAAATTTATAGAGAAAATATTTCCTTCGGATGCTAATTTTATTTTGATTAAAGTAGATGATGCTAATTATCGCTATCAACAATTTTTAGATAATGGAGTAGTGGTTCGCAACAGAAGTAATCAGCCATTATGTGAAAATTGTTTGCGCATTACGATTGGAAATAAAGAAGAAAACGAACGAGTAATTGAACTATTAAAATCTTTCAACAATGGCTAAAAAAGTATTATTCATCGACCGCGACGGAACAATTATAAAAGAAACTATCGACGAACAAATTGATGGTTTTGATAAAATGATTTTTTATCCAAAATGCCTTTCGTACTTGAGTAAAATTGCGAAAGAATTAGATTATGAATTGGTAATGATTACAAATCAAGATGGTTTAGAAACGGCTAAATTTCCTGAAGAAACGTTTTGGCCAGTTCACAATTTTATCATGAAAACCTATGAAAACGAAGGTGTTATTTTTGATAAGGTTTTTATCGATAAATCATTTCCATACGAAAATAAAAACACCCGAAAACCCGGAACAGGTTTGTTGACAGCTTATTTTTCTGAGGAATATGATTTAGAAAATTCATTTGTAATTGGAGATCGACTTACCGATGTGGAATTGGCTAAAAATTTAGGTTCAAAAGCAATTTTTATAAACGATGAAACCCATTTAGGAACTGCCGAAATATCGGTTAAACAAGAAGAATTACAACCTATAATTGCTCTGGAAACAAACGATTGGCAACAGATTTATGAGTTTTTGAAACTAAAAAACAGAACCGCTTCCATTTCCCGAAAAACCAATGAAACGGCTATTGATATCACATTAAATCTAGACGGAACAGGAAAAAGCAATATTAATACTGGAATTTCCTTTTTTGATCACATGTTAGACCAAATTGCGCGTCATGGACAAATGGATTTAGATATTCAAGTAAAAGGTGATTTAGAAGTCGACGAACACCACACGATTGAAGATACAGCCATTGCGTTAGGCGAAGTTTTTGCAAAAGCATTAGGAAATAAATTAGGAATTGAGCGTTACGGATTTTGTTTACCAATGGACGATTGTTTGGCTCAAGTAGCTATTGATTTTGGAGGAAGAAATTGGTTGGTTTGGGAAGCCGAATTCAAACGTGAAATGATTGGTCAAATGCCAACGGAAATGTTTTTTCACTTCTTCAAATCGTTCACCGATGGTGCCAAAGCCAATCTAAACATCAAAGCAGGAGGCACAAATGAACACCATAAAATCGAAGCCATTTTTAAAGCTTTCGCCAAAGCCATAAAAGCTGCTGTAAAACGTGATGCAGAAAAAATGATTTTGCCAAGTACAAAAGGAATGTTGTAAAAAAAAGTAATCAGTCACAGTCTCAGTTGGCAGAAATAACTCGATTTGAACTGCGACTGCGACTGAACACTGCGACTAATAAAAATATGAAAATAGCTATTATAGATTACGGAGCCGGAAATGTGCAAAGTGTTTTATTCGCTTTGGAACGACTTGGTTTTGAAGGAATTGTTACGAATGATTGGATTACCATAAAAACCGCTGATAAAGTGATTTTTCCTGGTGTAGGCGAGGCGAGTAGTGCCATGAAAATGTTACAAGAAAGTGGTTTAGATGTGTTGATTCCAACCTTAAAACAACCTGTTTTAGGGATTTGTTTAGGAATGCAATTGATGTGTAAACATTCAGAAGAGGGTAACACTAACGGATTAGGGATTTTTGATGTCAATGTGGTGAAATTTTCAAACGAAGTGAAAGTACCACAAATGGGTTGGAATACGATTTACAATCTGAAATCACCATTGTTTGAAGGAATCAAAGAAAACGAATTCATGTATTTGGTTCATAGTTATTTTGCGTCTTTATCTGAAAACACAATTGCCACCACAAATTACGAACTCGAATATAGCACAGCATTACTACGCGATAACTTTTTCGGAGTACAATTTCACCCAGAAAAAAGTGGAACATTCGGAGAACAAATTTTGAAAAACTTTTTAAACTTATAATTTGAGCTTGAAATTGCTCTTGAAATTGAACTTGACATGAGAATAATCCCAGCAATAGACATCATCGACGGAAAATGCGTCCGACTTTCCAAAGGTGATTACGATACGAAAAAAATTTACAACGAAAATCCGCTTGAAGTAGCGAAATCGTTCGAAGCGCATGGAATTCAGTATTTGCATTTGGTTGATTTAGATGGAGCCAAATCAAGCCAAATTGTGAATTACAAAGTATTAGAACAAATTGCTTCGAAAACAAATTTAAAAATTGATTTTGGTGGAGGTTTAAAATCGGATGCTGATTTGAAAATTGCTTTTGAAAGTGGCGCCAATCAAATCACGGGCGGAAGTATTGCCATCAAACAACCTGAAATTTTCAAAAGTTGGATTCAGCAATACGGAGCAGATAAAATCATTTTAGGAGCTGATGCTATGAATGAAAAAGTAGCTATTTCTGGGTGGCTAGAAGAATCAAAAGAAGAAGTAATTCCTTTCATTCAAAGCTATCAACAAGAAGGTATTCAATATGTGATTTGTACGGATATTTCCAAGGATGGCATGCTAGAAGGACCAAGTTTTGAATTGTATCAAAGAATTTTAGAACAAACCAAAGATGTAAAACTCATCGCTTCAGGAGGAATTTCTACTTTCGATGAATTACCCAAGTTAGCCGAATTAGGTTGCGAAGGCACTATCATCGGAAAAGCCATTTACGAAGGAAGAATTACCTTAAAACAATTAGAAAACTATATTATTAATAAGTAAAAAGTGAAAAGTTTGTAAAGCTAATCACTAATCACTAAATTATGTTGACAAAAAGAATTATTCCCTGCTTAGACATAAAAAACGGACGAACCGTGAAAGGTGTCAATTTTGTGGATTTAAAAGATGCCGGTGATCCAGTGGAATTAGCAAAAAAATACGCAGAAACAGGTGCAGATGAACTAGTTTTCCTTGATATTTCAGCTACAGAAGAACGTCGTACCACCTTAATCGACTTAGTTCGAAAAGTGGCTGCTGCGATTAATATCCCGTTTACGGTTGGTGGTGGAATTTCATCTGTAGCAGATGTAGATGTGTTGCTTCGTAATGGAGCGGATAAGATTTCGATTAATTCTTCAGCCGTTAAAAATCCTGATTTGATAAACGAAATTGCATCAAAATACGGAAGTCAGTGTGCGGTTGTGGCTATCGATGCCAAACAAATTGATGGTAATTGGATGGTACATTTAGTTGGCGGAAAAGTCCCTACGGAATTAAATTTATTCGACTGGGCAAAAGAAGTAGAGCAACGTGGTGCTGGAGAAATCTTGTTCACTTCCATGAATAATGACGGAACCAAAAACGGATTTGCCAATGAAGCTTTAGCCCAATTATCCGAAATCGTAAACATTCCAATCATCGCTTCTGGTGGCGCAGGAACGATGGAACATTTTGCAGAAACATTTATCAACGGAAAAGCTGATGCCGCATTAGCAGCTAGTGTTTTTCACTACCAAGAAATCGAAATTCCAGAATTAAAACAATATTTAAAGGAAAAAGAGATTAGTATTCGATTATAATTTCTTTTCGATTTCACTGATTTGCACGGATTAAAAGAAGTGAATTCAAATATTAGATAATCCGTAAATCTATTTAATAGAGCGTAGAAAAGAATAATTATAAACTTAAAACAAAACTCAGTGTAACTTCGTGCTTAACTTAGTGAAACTTTGTGTAACAAAAAACATGAAAATAAACTTCAACAAAACCCCAGATAACCTTATTCCAGCCATCATTCAAGATAACGAAACCAAAAACGTTTTAATGTTAGGCTATATGAATCAAGAAGCTCTTGACCAAACGTTGGCGACCAATAAAGTAACTTTTTTCAGTCGAACTAAAAATAGATTATGGACAAAAGGCGAGGAGAGTGGCAACTTCTTAGAACTGATTTCTATTAAAGAAGATTGCGATAACGACACCCTTTTAGTAAAGGTAAAACCTGCTGGCCCAACTTGTCACACAGGTTTAGATACATGTTGGCAAGAAGCTAACAATCAGGAATTTGGGTTTTTATCAAAATTAGAAAATACTATAGCGAAACGTAAAGAAAATGCTGATATGGAAAAGAGTTACGTAGCTTCCTTATTTGCAAAAGGCATTAACAAAATAGCACAAAAAGTAGGAGAAGAAGCCGTTGAAGTAGTCATTGAAGCCAAAGACAACAACAACGATTTGTTCTTATCTGAAAGTGCTGATTTATTGTTTCACTACTTAATTTTATTGCAAGCGAAAGGTTTTCAGTTGCAAGATGTAGTGGAAGTTTTGAAGGGAAGGGAGAAGTAGTTTTCTACTTACGTTGTCTGCCATTCTCTTGCTCATATTGTTTGGCTTTATAGGCTTGAATTTCTTTTTGAATATTTTCATTTTCAGGATTCTCTTGTTCTTTTAAATACAGCTCTTTCAATTCAGGTTCGTGAGCAAAATAATGATTGATTAGAACACTATTTGGCAATAAAAAGCATAATAATGAAAATAGAAATAAAACTGAAGTTCTAATTAATAAGTTTTTGTAATAGTTTTTTAGGACATCAGTTGATTTTTTATATAAAAGGACAGCAACTCCAATTAATGGTATAGCTGTTAATGTTCCTATTAATAACATAGGACTAGAGCCAGGCCAATACATCAACTTAAATAAAATTCCAATGATACAAACAGAAAGCAACCACCCAAAAACTATTGAAATTCCAATATTCTGAGTTTTGAAATTTTTGTCACTGAAAAAGTAAAATCCAAATGGAAAATAACATATTGCTAAACCTAATAAAGACAATACCATTAAAACACCAGCACCAGGCCAATGCATTAGCTTAAAAATTAGTGAGATTATAAATACTATTGATAGTGCTTTTTCTGTTTTCATTTTTGTTTTTTATATTTTAGTTAATAACCAAATTCCTTGAGACGCAATTTCATCATTATTTTCAGTCATAATATACCAGTTTCCGTAAATTGAATTATTATTTTCATCTAAAATACCTTCATGTTCAATTTCTAAAGTCTTATTTTCAAATATAATAATTGAAGAATAATCATCAGAAATTATAGGATATTTTTGATATTGTTTAACAAAAGAAATAAAGCCATCCTCAACAAAACCCTTTATTGTAGCGTTTAATTTTGTTGAAAATACTGAATCATCTTCTTCAATTTCTCCTGTAAACGTACCATTTACATCAGTTATAGAAGCCTTTATATTCACACGTTGTCCAAAATAGGGTAGATCGTAACCGCTACCATATTCATAAAAGCCTTGCCAGTTGCTGGTTAGATTCATTTGATATTGTTTTTTATTTGAATTTTATTATTAATTAGTTTTTCAATCGCAAAAAAAGAAATATAAGATAATACTAAAATTAAAAAATGTCTAAATCCACCTTCATCAAGTGGAGATGGAAAATAATTAGTTATGATTAATCCCAAAAAAGAAATTATTATTGCATTAAAGAATCCAAGTATTGTAAAAATAATTTTTTTATTTTTTGACATAAATAGAAAAAACAGAATATTTAAAAAAACAATAGATTCAAACCTTTTAAAATAACCGTCATCTTTTCCTGCATGATAAGAAATATCAGTTTTTATTTTATGGTTTAAAAAAACTACTATAATTATTGAAATTACTATAAAAACCGAAAATATTATTTTTCTATTAAAAAACTTCAAGGCTAAATCATTTTTAATTTCCTCAAATATATCCAAATTTCTCCAAAAATTCTTACCTTTAAATAAAAATTCAAGATGCGATTCCATACAAGAAAATGGGTTAAACCCGAAGATTTGAATGCAAATGGTACTTTATTCGGAGGTAAATTATTGGCCTGGATAGACGAAGAAGCTGCTTTGTATTCGATTGTACAATTGGAAAATCCTAAAGTGGTAACCAAGTTTATGAGTGAAATTAATTTCATGAGTGCCGCCAAACAAGGCGATATCGTGGAGATTGGTTTGGATGTGGCGCAATTTGGAAAATCGTCGTTAGTGTTGAAATGTGAAGTTCGTAATATGATGACACGTGAAAAAATCATTACGATTGATAACATCACCATGGTGAATTTAGGTGAAGATGGAAAACCAAAACCACATGGCAAAACTCAAATTGAATTTATAGAAGACCGATTGAAAAAATAAAGAATATGCTACAAAAATCAACCTTAGAATTTCTAACAAAACTTAAAGAAAACAACGACCGCGATTGGTTTGCGGCTAATAAAAAAGCCTTTGAAACCGAACAAAAGTTAGCCAAATCGTTTTTTACATCGGTAGGCGAGCAGTTGGGAAAAATGGATAGTATTGAGCGCATTCAAATTTTTAGAATTTATCGCGATGTGCGATTTTCTAAAGACAAAGCACCTTATAAAAATCATTTCAGCGTTGGGTTCACCCGAACAAAACCCATGCTTCGTGGTGGTTACTATTTACACATTGAACCTGGAGGAAGTTTTGTAGGTGGCGGTTTTTGGGAACCAAATCCTGTCGATTTGAATCGCATTCGTAAAGAGTTTGAAATGGATGATGAAGAAATCAGGACTATTGTAGAAGATGAAACCTTCAAAAAATTCTTTGGCGAATTGAAAGGCGAGGAGTTAAAAACAGCTCCAAAAGGTTTCGATAAAACGCATCCAGCTATTGATTTGATTCGTAAAAAGCAATATTTACTTACCCGAAGTTTTTCGGACAAAGAAGTGTTGGCTCCTAATTTTCAAGAAGAAGTTCTTGCAACTTTTCAAGCCATGCGACCTTTTTTCGATTACATGAGCGAAGTGTTGAGCACCGATTTGAATGGAGAATCGATTTATTAAATAATCTGAATTTGACTTTTTAAACGTTCAATTAGTAAATTCATCATGCGTTTGTTTAAGTTGGATGAATTTTGAATGTATTCTTTGTATTCCGAAACGGTAAACATTCCGAAAACAATTCCTTTTAATGAATTTCGGAACTTGATATCGCGTTGGATAGCATTTTCAATGTAATTTTCTTTCTTTTCTGGAGAAAGTGTGAAATAAACACCTTTTTGTTTGACAGCGTAATTTCTAAAAACTTCAATAAACAATTCATTTTGGAATTTCAAAATAGGTCGCAATGTCTGATTTTGAAACTTTTCTTCGGAACTCGATTGATCTGTTATTGTGCCAATACTTGCTCCTCTAATTTCTAAAAGCGATTCGTCTTTCGTTTTCATAATAAAGTGAATTAGTTTGTATTAAAGTTAAAAAAAATAACCTCCAATTTCTTGAAGGTTATTTTAAGTTATTAAGAATCAGTTGTTAATTACTTCAACTTGAAAATTACTTTTCTTACTAATCTTCTTGCATCTGCAGAAGAAGCGTCAACCGAAGTATCTTCTCCTTGACCTGCAACGGTTAATCTTGAAGCATTTATTCCTGCTTTTGTAATTACATCTTTTACGAAATTTGCTCTAGAAGCAGAAAGTATTTTATTGTATTCTGAATTTCCAATTTCATCTGCATATCCAACAATTTCAACACTTGAATTTGGATTTGATTTTAAATATTGTGTAACAAAATTAATTGCACTGTATGAATCAGCTGTTGGTTTAGAAGAATTAAAGTCAAATAAAACCGTAATGTAACCACCGTTAATCATGTCTTCAATAGATTGACCTTCTGTAGCAGTAACTTTAGTTTTACCATCTACATAAGCTTCAACCTTGTCGTCTACACCATTATTGTTTCCATCAATAGTTCTTCCTTTTGTATCAACAATTGCATTTTGAGCTGAATTTTTTTCTTCATCTAAATAATCTGCAACACCATCTTTATCAGTATCTAAAAGTTTTGTTTCTAATTCAGTAACTCTTCTTTCTAATTCGTCTAATTTAGAGTTTGAAGTATCCCAATCAGCATGTTTTCCATGTTTTCCTAAATATATAGATAAACCAATACTCGCGTTATAAATAGTACTATTAAAACCTCTATCTTCTTTAACAACTGGCTCTTCAATACCATCAAAAGTATATTGTTGATTTACATTATTTATCATAGAGAAGTCAGCATTTAAAGCCACTCTATTAGATAATTTGAATTGTGCTGTTAATCCTAATATAAAATTAGTCATATCATCATTTCCATCAAAATTATCATTAGTCATGAATGAAAATCCAACACCTGAATGCGCTTGAAGATTTATCGTGTTAGTCCAATCTTCAAAATTTAAAACTCTACCTAAGTTTACAACACCTTGAATGCTTGTTCTGTAGTATTTGCCTTCAAATTCAAAACTTTCTGAGTCGTTCTTGAATGAATCTAAACCAAAGTCTAATTTTAAACCAAATTTATTATTCATCATATAACGAACACCTAAATCACCGTGTATGAAATTGGTATTACTTGAATAATAGTTAGTTGAAAATGGTGCTGTTGGTTTACTAAATCCAGCATTAACATCGATTGACCATTTGTTAAATCCAGACGATGTAGTTTCTTTTTGAATTTTGGTTTCTTGTGCGTTAACTTCTGTAATTGCTACTAATAATGTAGCTATAAAAATAATTTTCTTCATTGTTATGATTATTTGGCGAGCAAAAATAGTCTTTTATGTATTATTTTACAATTTATGTAAGATAAGTTTGTCTAAATTAACTAATTATTATTTTTCTGATTGGTGATAGATTCAAAAATTTCTAAATCAAAATGAGTCACAGAAGCCATAATATGGTCAAAAATATCCGCCATTATGTGTTCATAATTTAGCCATGTTTTATCTTTTGAAAAACAATAAATTTCTAAAGGAATGCCTTTTTCAGTTGGTTGTAAATGACGCACCATTAAATGCATGTCTTTATTAATTCCTGGATGTGAATGAATGTATTGATTGATGTATTTTCTAAATAAACCTAAATTAGTTAGATTTCTTCCGTTTACAATTACTGATTTATCGATTCCGTTATTGGCATTGTATTTATCAATATCTGCTTGACGGTGTTCGA
>Ga0154533_123_pt2 | contig 22657 bp, 23 predicted proteins | sample RifGroF1_FD_105676 | JGI IMG/M metagenome (GOLD analysis project Ga0154533, IMG submission 105676) | Flavobacteria bacterium GWF1_32_7 | reverse complement strand
CTTGCCGAAACCAAGTCTTGATTCTTAATATCCGACATAACCTTCATCAAGCGACTCGATAACTTACTATCTTTCGCCTTAAACACAAAGCTACTCACAGCATCACGCAACAGCTTTCCAGAGCTAGCACTTCTGCCAAACTCACTGCCATTTTCCCTTGTTCTTACAAACGCTGGGTCATTCATAATTCTGTTTTTGCTAACACCCCCTTTGGTGCGCACAAAGTACCCATCAGCACTCTTGTAGAAAGTCACATTATCCAGTGTACCTTCAATCTTAAACAAACTACTGTTTCTTGCCATTTTTAAGTGGTTTTAAATTAAACATACACAAAGATAAAAAACCCCTAAACCCCAGTAAAACCAATACTTCCGATTGTGAATAAAAATGTATAAAACTTCCGTATTTGCACTTTTTTGCTACAAAAAAAATGCTTATCTTAGCTAAGTTCTCATTGAGAATAAAACCAAAAAAAAATCAAAACTAAACTCATTTATGAAGCCTAACAAAGTAGTAACAAAAGTAATTTTAAGCCAAACAAATGAAGAGAATTTGCATCAACACAACAGACGTGATGTTTATTACAGGTAAAAGCGAAAGACAATCGCGAAACATTATTAACGACATTAAATACCATTTTGGAAAAGCCAAACACCAAGTCGTTACTATTAAAGAATTTTGTGAATATTTGGGTTTAGAGGAAGACGAAATTAAAAGTTACATAAAGTAAATCCCTCCCGTAACTTTCCCACACATACTAGGTAGATAAAGAGTACATAGTAGGAACAAACAGCAATCATAAAAAGAGTTCGCAAACCGCGAACCAATTTTTCACACCCTAAATCCAACCCATAAAAAAAACCGATTCATTTCTGAATCGGTTTTACCCTGCGGAGAAAGAGGGATTCGTATCTCTTTCTTCAAGCCTATATTTTAAAAGTTGTTTCAAATATTAAAATCTTGGGTCTCGATTTTAAACCTCAAAAAAACATCCTTTTTCAGACAATTCTTATAATGCAAATATAATAAAATATCTTTTATTAAGCAGTTTAAAAATTAAATAAGTTGATTTTGCTAATCAATCAGTGGTAAAACATGTTCGATATTTAAGCCAGTATGCAAACAAAACTCTTCTATACTTACAAGGCTGTTTTTAGGCTTTCTAAGCGACTTTCTTATTTCATTTAATATTCTTGTGCTTTGACGATAGCTTTTACCTGTAATGCGTTGTATGTCCTTTGGATAGATACAAACTCGTTTTGATATTTGATTCATACTTTAACCTTGCTTTTGAGTTGGCTTTGAGATAGGTTAAAGGTACTTAATTAATCTTTTCATTTAACGTTGGTTGAAGTTCTTGTTTAATATCATTTTAGGACGTTTAAAGACAAATGTGTCGATTTAGGACATTTGGTATGGGGTGTGGTTTTTTGATGGGTTTTGTGTGGGAAATTTGCAGTGTAATTATTTCAAAAAGTGTTGCAACCGAGTTTTGAATGATTTATGAAAGTGAATGAATGTTGAACTAAAATTTTGAAGTTATGGCTAGACAGAAAGGCATAATTAAGTTAAAAGGTACTATCGGGGATATTACTTTTTACAAAACGCAGGATGGGCATTTAGCTCGTGAAAAAGGTGGAATTGAGGCAAGTAGAATTGCTAGTGACCCTGCGTTTCAAAGAACACGTGAGAACGGTTCTGAATTTGGTAGAGCTGGAAAAGCAGGTAAGCTTTTGAGAACAGCTTTACGCCCATTGTTGTTAAATTCTGCTGATGGTAGAATGGTGAGTCGTTTGACGCAACAAATGGTGAAAGTTATCCAGATGGATGCTGTGAGTGATAGAGGATTACGTAATGTAATTGATGGAGAGATTGAATTGGTTCTTGGTTTCGAATTTAATATTCGTGGAAAATTAGGAACTTCATTGTTTGCTCCATTTACTCCAGCAATTGATCGTGTGGCTGGTACATTGGATGTATCGATTCCTTCTTTTATTCCTTCGAATATGATTGCTGCTCCTAGTGGAACTACTCACTTTAAGGTGATTTCTGGAGGTGCTGAAATTGACTTTACTGGAGAAAGTTATGTGGTAGCTACATCTGAAACTGCGATTTTACCTTGGGATGCTACGGCAACAGCTGTAATTAACTTGAGTAATGCGGTGACTGCGAACTCTACTCACCCACTTGTTTTGGCTCTTGGTGTGGAGTTTTACCAACAAATTAATGGGCAAATGTATCCGTTGAAAAATGGCGCTTTTAACCCGTTATCGATTGTTGCGGTTGACGGAGGCGTTTAATAGTGGTCAGTGATCAGTTTTAAGTGGTCAGTATGATACTGTTTTTAACTAGAGCTTATTTCCCTGAAGGAACGAATGGAAAATTGGAATGTGAGGGCAAATTAATTAGTTATACGATTGAATTGCCGTGGAAGCGTAATGAGCGTGGGATTTCCTGTATTCCGGAAGGGAAATATTTTATAAGAAAGCGATATAGTGCGAAATACAAATGGCATTTAGAATTGGTGGATGTACCGAATAGAACGTATATTTTGATACATCCTGCCAATAATGCGCAAAAGGAATTGCGTGGCTGTATTGCTCCTGTTACTAAACTTTCTGGACCTGGTTTAGGTTTAATGTCTAGAAAAGCTTTTACCAAGTTGAAAGACTTGGTTTATAAAGCTTTAGATAACAAAGAAAGTGTGGAATTAATTGTACAATCTTAATTTTTGAAAAGATGAATATAGTAGAACGTGCTAAGGCACCCACTCCGAAATTTTTTAAGGTGTTGCGCACCATTGGATTAGCCTTATTAGCAGTAAGTGGAAGCATTGTAGCTGCTCCTGTAGCTTTACCTGCTGTTGTTGTAACTGTTGCGGGTTATGCTGCCGTTGCAGGCGGTGTTTTATCAGCAGTAAGCCAAATTACAGTTGATACTTCGACAAGCTCAGTACAGGTTAAGGATAATACTATCCTGGGCAACAAAAAAGATGAGGTTAAGTCCGAAACTGACGTTGGAGGGAATGGATAATTCTTTAACTTTGAGGGCAGGAACTTTTGGAGGATTTGCACTGAGTGTTATACCTAATTTAACCTCAGCAGATGTCTTAAAAACAATTGTTTTAGCCTTTATTGGAGCAGTAGTGAGTTTTGGTGTTACGTTGTTTTTAAAACACCTAACCTCAAAAAAGAAATAAGCTCAGTTTTGATTGGTAACCTTTACTGAGTATGAGAAAGCCTAGTCGGAAGACCAGGCTTTTTTTTATTTTAAAGAGCCGCGTATTGTCGATTGTTTTATTATGGGTAACTAACGTTCAAATATTGCATCGATATCATCATCACTTGAACTTCCAGAATAAAAACCACCGTGACTGTCTCGATCATAGTCAGGCTCATAACTTTCCAAATATCTAGTTATTTTTGAATCTACATCAATACTTGATATTATGTCTGATGTTGAAAAAGAAATTTTATTAAGAACATTTTCATTGAAGCCATCTAAAAATGAATCAAGATTTTGTCTTATTTCATCTTCAATACCATTAATATCAACATCTGGCTCATAATCACCTTGATAATAATTGTATGAATTTGAGATGTGTCTGGAGTAATCTATATCCAAATCATTATTATTAACAATACTAATTAAGTATTTATCAAGTAAAATAATAATTTGCATTAGAATATTTTCATCATCAATATCATTATCATCAACAAAATTTAATAGTCTTTTTAATGTATCTTCATCATCTACATCGTTTATAAAACCATGCAGAAATTCGAAATTTTGAAATTTAATTTTGGGTTCAAATTCTGTGAGAATGAATAATAATTCCCACAATCTCTCACCACTTGGGTTATCTGCATTTATTATAATGTTCAAAAAGGTTTCTAATCTTTTATTAATTATATCATCAAAAAAGTCAATGTAACTTAAGGCAATTAAAAAATCCCAATTCTCATCTTTTAGTTTACTTTCAAAGAAGAAATCAAATAGATTTTCTAATATTCTACTAGTATGATTTTTATTTATTTTGTTATTCCTCAATAAAGTATGTAAATAATCAATTGATACTTCTGAATTTAATGATTTAAGAATATTACAAATTAAATCAATTTCATTTGAGTATGCACCTAATACAAAATCTGCAATTGAAGGATTAAATAGCACATATTCATATTTTTCGTCTACAATTTGATTTCTATTCAATAATGATTTTGTAGCTAGCTTTCTTACCGATTCAAAACTTTTATCAGAATTATCTCCAAAATTTAAGGGGTGAATCCTTAGATATGTATTATAAGAATCTCTCAAACTTTCTTCAGATATTTTACCATTATTAAAAACAGTTAAAAATGTTAGAGCTCTTACAAAGTCATCAGTTTGATTTTGAAAATATCCTTCCCAAATAACTTCAGGGTTATTTAGACTTTGATGAATATATGTCCAATAGTTTTCTGATTTAATATCACCAATAACAGAAGAATCGGTTATAAATTCGATAATTCTTGGATTAAAATTTCTGTGCTTGATAATGTCTTTGTATCTTTTATCTTTATAAATTACATCAATAAATTGTTTTGGTAATTTTGAATGATAAATATGATTATAGAGAATTTTTGCTTTATCTATATTAGTTAAGTTTTCAATTGTAAGTAGAAATTCATTCTCTCTTATTTTTAAATTTTGAAAAATATGACTTAAACTGTAAGCTTTATTCAAAATGTTTGTTCGTGATGTAAGAATAAATTTTTTACTATTATCCTTTCTAATTCTACTAATGAATTTGACAATATGGGAATCCTTTTTATTGTTGATAGCGTCATAAATATTACTTCCTAAGAAGTCATCACAATAAAAAAGAATTTTTTTTTGTTCATTTTCGCGAAACAAACTTTCAGCTTCGCTTATATTTTCTTCAATATCACAGAATTCATAACCTTTTGATATATATAGAATTGCCAAATTATCAGCAAGTGTAGTTTTACCAATTCCTGGTTCACCTGTCAGAATTATAACATTATTTTCTTCTAAAATTTTAAGCCCCTTGTTATGATTTTCAGTAACTACATATCTAAATGATTTTTCTTCAATGTCTCGTATAGTAAATTGACTTCTACCTTTTATTGCATTGTTAATTAAAATGTCTAGTACACTTGTACTAGTAATCCATAGTTTATAGTTTCTTTCGACAACGTCCTGATTTTCTTTCTTTGATAAAAACAAATTCAAGTCTTCTTTTCCCCAAATATCTCTTTCAGTTTGAATGTATGGTTTAAAAATATTTAGAATTTCTTTTTTATTTATTCTAGAAAGTGCTTTTGAAGTTATAAAAATATATTTACTAGGATTTAACTTTTTTACTTTGTCTAATTCCTCGTTTTTTAATTTTGAAATTAATTGTGAATATGGAGTTGCAAAATAATGTTTGCATTGTATAATGCCTTCTTTTTTGTCTCCAATCCAGAATCTACCATCTACACCACCATCTCTTCCAGACTTAAAAATTTCAACTTTAATGCTATGTTCTTTTTCAATTACAGTTGCTGCTAAAATTTCAAATTCTCTGTCATTTAATTTTGAGTAGTCATATTCCATTTCCTTAATTAGTTTGATCCAAATTTACAGATTAATATTCTCTAATTTGGATGGCTTTTTTTTGTAAAATTGTCGCTAACTTGTTTATGTACGCTATTTTATAGCTTTTTTCAAATATAAATACATTATTTCGATTATCTTTCCAATTTTAAATAAAAAAAGCCTAGACTAATTAGTCCAGGCTTACTTTTATTTATTTCTATACCTCATCATAATAGCGTTTTTAAGTTCGTTGATGAGGTGTAAGTTTTTGTTAAAGTGGTTTTCTTGTTCTTGCAGCAGCTTTAAAGCTTTAATGTTTTTAAGGTGCTGCTCGTGTTCTCGCATCATACGAGTTGCTCTTGGATTGAACTCTTTTTTGAAGTCATAAAGCGTTATGAATGGGATTACAGAACCTTTAAGATAAATGTGCCAGAATTTGGATTTCCATAGGCTCATGGCTATCCAAAAAATGTCCTCTTTTTGAGCTTCGGTTTGGAAGACTAGTACAAAGCTGTTTGTAAAAGGTTCATTGCTAGGTTTTCCGCTATTTAGTCCTTTTGATAATACGAAAAAATGCGGTTTGGCATAGTGCGCCCCAGGTTGGTGGGTTTTAATAAAAATAGTGTCCATAGTACAAGGATTTAACAGGTTAACTTCCTTCGTCTTTCCTAAGTGATTGCCCGAAATGTGATTGAAAACCGAGAAGCCCCACACACATTTTTGCAAAAGAAAAAAGGAAAAAAAGAAAGCCGTCTTGCCTTGTGGAGGGTTTCAAAAAAGCAAGTTTTACGGGTAAAATACTACCCTTATTAGTGAATAATAATTAGTGATTAGTGAATAGTCAAACTGGAAATGTAAGGGTGGAGATTTTATCCGGAACCGAAGGCTTGAACTTGCTTTTTTGAATACCCGGAACATACCTTTGGCTTCTTTTTTATCCTTTTTTTTGTAAAAATGTTTACCCCAAATGTTCTTATGAAATGGGGTTTTAGGGGTGTTCAATCAGGATTCGTAAACAAGGGTGTGGTTTTCTTTTTTTTACTAGGCGACCTCGACTACGCTCGGTTTGACAATTTGTGTTTGTGAAGATGAGAAAAAAGAAAAACACACTCTTGTAACGGTTTGATTTTTGAGGATGCTTGATGGTTCAGTTAGCAGTCGCGGTTTTCAGTTAGCAGTTAACGTCTGATAAAAATGGGAAGCATCTTCAAAAAACAATGAAAATTACGTTAGCGGTAGCGTTCCTATTTATCTTTCGGGTGGGTGCGGCTGGGAGCGGATATTTTACATAATAACCCTTATAACTTTCAGGGGGACTGCGTGGGGTGTTGGGAATGAATTATAAGGTTTATTATGTAATAATAGCTTGGGAGTGGTTTGCGCGTTGGGTTTCAGTTCTTGTTTTTTGAGTTGGGCAGTAAGTGGATAAAAAAAGGCGGACTGTGCGCGAGGGGTTGGGAAAACAGGGAGCCTTTTTTTATTGACTTACTATGGGGAAAACAAGTGCTGATGGCGGTGGTGAAAACCACTTGTGCGGCGGGGAGCGTTGGACTGGGTGGGCGAAAAGACTTTAGCGGTAGCGTTCCTATTTTATTTTAAAATAAATTAATTAGAAAAATAAAGCAAACGGCATCAATGGATTTAATAATACTAGGATTAGAAACGATTTTTGTGAAGCTGAATGAGATAATGAATATATACAAAAAAAAGATGCTTACTTAAAATAGTAAACATCTTTTTTGAACTATATAATTAACTTTAAAACTTCATCCTTTGTATTCTAACCGCATTTAAAATAGCTAATAATGCTACACCAACATCGGCAAAAACGGCTTCCCACATTGTAGCTAAACCTCCTGCACCAAGAATTAAAACAATTGCTTTTACAGTAAAGGCAAGTATGATATTTTGCCAAACAATCTTTTTAGTTTGTTTACCTATGTTGATAGCTATTGCAATTTTGCTTGGTTTATCATCTTGAATAACAACATCGGCAGTTTCTATTGTGGCATCGCTTCCTAAACCACCCATTGCAATACCTACGTTACTTAAAGCAACTACAGGCGCATCGTTTACACCATCGCCAACAAAAGCTACAGTTTCATTTTTTGCAATGATTTCTTTTACTTTATTTACTTTATCCTCTGGCAATAAATCACCAAAAGCATTAGTTATTCCAAGTTTTTTAGCTACAAATTGAACAACAGTATTTTTATCACCACTTAACATTGTGGTTTTTATACCTAAAGCTTTTAGTTTGTCAATTGTGATTTGTGCATCTTCTTTAATACTGTCGGCAATAGTTAAATAACCTACAAACTTTTTATCATAAGCTACAGCAATTAAAGTATAAACTATACTCGACGGGTCAACATCATAAGCAATAGAAAATTTATCCATCAATTTAAAATTACCAACTAATAATTCTTTTCCATTTATGTTTGCTTTTAATCCGTGTCCTGATATTTCTTCTACATTTTGCAAAACAATTGTGCTATCGATATTTCCAACGAATTGATGTATAGCAGTTGCTACTGGATGTGTACTTTGACTTTCTAAAGCATTAACCATTTTTAAAATATCCTCTTTATTAAATTCGGAATTAAAAACAACTTCTTGCACTTTAAAAACACCTTCTGTCATTGTGCCTGTTTTATCCATTACTACATTTTGAACCGTAGCCATAACATCAAGGAAGTTACTTCCTTTAAAAAGAATTCCGTTTTTAGAAGCTGCTCCAATTCCACCAAAATAACCCAGCGGAATACTAATTACTAACGCACAAGGACAAGAAATAACCAAGAAAATCAATGCTCGATACAACCAATCATTAAACTTATAATCGGCTACAAAAAACATCGGTAACACACATATTGCAACGGCTAAAGCAACAACAATTGGGGTGTAAATTTTTGCAAATTTTCTAATAAATAATTCGGTTGGTGCTTTTTTAGCTGTTGCATCTTGCACCATTTCAAGAATTTTTGATAATTTACTATCCGTATAAGCAACGGTTACTTTAACTTGACAAACCGAATTTAAGTTTATCATTCCTGCTAAAACTGTTTCCCCTTTTGCTTTTGTATCAGGTTTACTTTCACCTGTTAATGCAGCGGTATTGAAAGAAGCAGTATCAGAAAGTAATTCGCCATCTAAACCTAATTTTTCACCTGCTTTTAGTTGAATAATATCTCCAATCTTTGCATTTGATGCTTTGATAGTTTTGGCTACATTATTTTCTAAAATAGTAACTTCGTCTGGTCGTTGGTCAAGTAATGTTTTAATGTTAGCCTTTGCTCGTTGTACAGCCAATGTTTGGAATATTTCTCCAATAGCATAAAATAACATAACAGCAACACCTTCAGGAAATTCGGCAATTGCAAAAGCACCAATTGTAGCAATTGACATTAACAGAAACTCTGAAAACACATCACCTTTTCTAATGCTTTCAAAAGCTTCTCTTACTACAGGAACTCCAACAGGAATATAAGCTACAACATACCAAGCTATTCGTACCCAACCTGTAAACCAAGATTGTGTAAAATAATTATCAAAACCAATGGCAACCATTAATAAAACGAAACTTATTATCGCTGGTAAAAACATTTGAAACGTTGATTTTTCCTCGCTTGAATGGTCGTGGTCGTGTCCATCTTCATCAGAATGATGCTCTGTATTTTTATTTATCTTTTCTTCTAATGAGCAACAGATTTGTTTTCCTTGTTTGTCATAAATATGTTGATGTTCCATAATAAAATTGTTATGAATTCGAATTTAAAATTTCTTGAATATCTTTTGGTATTTCCATTGATTTTAAAGGCGGAACGTTTGCTCCACCTGTATTTCCAACAGGAATATGTCCTACAAATGATTTTACTCCACCTACCAATAATCGTAGAATTTGACCAATAATTTCTTTTGAACTTTTTATCTTAATACCAAATTGTAACATTTTCCAATGCACAAATGTGTGTTCATAAGGATATTTTTGCCCAATAATATGGGCACGCTCCAAATGATACCAAGCAGTTTGTAAATTATCTTGCTTTAAATTATCCTTAACGGCTTCTAACTCTTTTTGATAAAAAGGAATTAGTTTATTTGGCATTTTGATATTAAACTTCATACTTATGCTTTACAACAACCGTCTAAACTTTCATAAGCTTCTGGGTCAGCTTTTACTTCATCTGCATCATAACCCATTTTTGAAATAGCTTCTTTAATGGTTTGAAGGTTTGTTTTTTTTGAATTGTAATAGATTGTAAAAGTCATTGCTTTATCATCTAATTCATACATCTTAATACCTTTTATTTTTAACATTTCTTTATCAAATTTTTGCCCACAGGTTTCACATTCTTTACAATGGTCGCAATGTAATAAGGTTTTGATTACTGCTTTTTGGGTTGTTTTTTGAGCTGAAGCAAAATTTGAAAAGAAAAATAATGATACAACTAATACTATTGATTTTAAAACTGAATTTTTCATAATTATTGAATTTTATAATATATTAATTATCTATTTAACAGCAGTTTTTCTCTGCTTGAATTGGTGGGCATTTTATCGAACCATAGCTACAATAAACACAACAGTCACCTTCTAATGGCTTGAGTACTTTTTTGCATTTTTCACACTCATAAAAATATTGACAAGCATCGGTTGGCATTAATTCATCCTTTTTATGTCCACAATTGGGACAAGTTAAAGTTGATTTTAATTCAACAGTTTTACCTTCATAAGTAGTGCAAGTTTTACAGTTTCCGTGAAATTTATTTTGATAATAATTTACGATTGTTGCGACAAGAAGACCAAACATGCCAATATAAATTAAGTAAATTGGATTTTCTACTTTGCTAAAATAATAAGCAAAAAATATAATTATTCCACTTGGAATAGCAATTAATAAAGGATACAAACAAAGATGTTTCCTATAAGAAATATAAAGCCCTCCGATTGAAATTAAAACCATCGCTTGAAAAACCCACATTGTCCAACCTCCGAATAGTTCTATACTTCCTAATCCTAGCGCAGATGCCCCAAAAGCAAATAATGGAAAACAACAAGGTGAGAATAGGGCTGTAATAAAAAGCCCTATTGTACCTAATTTATCAATGTTAGATTTTATTTTCATTGATTTAATATTTCAAGTATTAATGATTATGTCCGTCGTGGTTTTCTTTTGAATGGTCATGTCCTTCATGATTTTCAGTTGCATGGTCGTGCCCTTCGTGATTATCTGCTTTGGCTTCTATTAAGTCCATTTTACAAACTGGACAACTTCCTTTTTTATCGTATGTTTTACCTTTTTCACAATCCATTGGACATTCGTAAGCTACTTTATGAGCTTCTCCTTCTTTGTGATTATGACCTTCGTGTTCTGTTGTAACTTCTGTTTTTTCATTTTTATTACAAGAAACTACACTTAATGTTGCAATGGCAAAAGCCAAAATTAAAACTGATTTTTTACTCATGATTTTATTGTTTTTATTGTTTTCGTGAATCTTCGATTTCATGATAATTTTATTTATTTAGATGAATTATTGTTGAATATTATTAATGTGCGTGTCCGCCACCGCCTTCACTTTTTAGTAAATGACTTTGTACATAATACGCTCCTTTTAGTACAATTTTTGCATTAGGTTCTATTTTTTGAAGTAATGTTACTTGTGTATATCCTAATTGCGATGTACCTGTTTTTACTTCAATACGTTGGAAATGGAAAGTTTTTCCTTCAGCTTCTTCGTGCTTGTCACCATCTTCGTGATTATGTCCTTCTTTTTCATCGTGAGCAATTTCTTCTTTATGACCTTCTTCTAAAACAAAAATAAACTCTCTACCATCTGCTTTAATAATTGCTTCTGTAGGTAGAGCTTTAACAGTATTTGCTCCTGCATCAATAAGTGCATTTACATACATTCCTGGTATTAATTTTTGTTGATTATTCGAAATGTCAGCGTGTACTGCAACTGATTTTGTTTCGTTTTCAAAAGATTTACCTACACTAAATATTTTACCCTTAATTTCAGTATTGTTTTGATTAGTTAGAATAAAACGTACATTTTGACCTTGTTTTACTTTAAATAAATCTTTTTCATACACTAATAAATCTACGTGCAATTTAGAATTATCTACTATATTCATTAAGGGTTTACCTGCTTCAACATTACTACCAATTTTAATATAAATTTCTGTAATATTTCCTGAAATTGGAGCAATAACAGGAACAGTAGCAGTAGTATTTCCATTACCACTAATGTGCAAAGTATTTAATTGTTTTTGCAATGAATTAAATCTAGCCCTTTCAATTTCATAATCTGATTTGGTTTTTTGAAAAACTTTTTTAGAATTTACTTCTTCATCACTTAATGTTTTTTGTCTTTCAAATTCTAATTTTAAATACTCTAAATTACTTTTTGAAGTTAAATAAGCTTCTTGAATTTTAGTAAACTCAGGACTTTCAATTGTTGCAATGGTTTGTCCTTTACTTACTCTCTGTCCTTCCATTACATTTATTGTTTTTACAATTCCTGTAGTGAAAACAGATACATCAGCTTGATTTTGTGGTGGTAACTTTGTATATCCGTTAGCCTTAATTACTTCGCTCAAATTTTTATCTGAAAAAGTACCTAATTCTATACTTGATGCTTTAAACTGAGCTTCATTTAATTCAACTTCTTTTATTGCTGTCGGTTCTTTTTCTTCAGAATGGCTTTCTTCTGTATGTGTTTCTCCATCAGCATGAACGTGTCCATCGCCTTCAGTATGACGTAAAGAGAAATATAAAATAACAGCAAGAATTATCGCTCCTACTATTGATGCATATATTATATTCGATTTTTTCATTTTACTTTTTATTATTGATTGATACTGTATTGAATTGTAATTATAGTTTGATTATAATTATAAATCGCTTCGTTATAATTTAATTGAATTTGACTTGCCGTTTCGATACTTTGAACATATTCCACATAAGAAATATCGCCGTTTTGATACCCTTTTGTTGCATTTTTGATGATTAAATTAGCGTTTGGTAATGCTGTGTTTTTATAATAATCAATTAATGAACCATATGTAACCAATTGTTCTGATTGTTGTTCTAAATGGCTTTTAAATTGCTGATTTATATAGTCAGCATTTTTCTGTTCACGTTCAATATTAGTTTTTGCAGCTTTCGCTCTTGCAATATTACTTCCTGCAAATAACGGAACTGCAATACCAACTGAAAATCCTTGAAATTGTGGTGAATTATTATAATAGGTTGATGTTCCGTTTACATCTTGATTACCTGTTATAGACTGTAAAAAATAACCAACTGAAAAGTCTGGATATAATGCTGATTTTTCCACTTTGTGACTTGCTTGTGCTATTTGAACTTGTTGATTAGCTAATTGAACTATTGGATTTTGTTTTACCATTGAACTATCAACTTTTGTCATAGCAGGATATGGCACAAATGAAGTATCTATTGCCATAAAATCAGTTTTCAGATCTAAAATTACTTTTAGCTTTGATTTTTCAATTGCAATTTGTGTTTTATTTTGCTTTATTTTTTGTTCTAATTCTTGTTGCTTTGCCAATGCAATTGTTTTTTCTAAAGCATTTGTTTCACCAGTTTTAAACTTTAAATTAGCAGACTTCACAAATTTTTGCATTACCACATTTTGCTTTTCTAAAACGGTGTTTTGTTTTTCATAAAACAACAAGGTATTCCAAGATTGTCTAATTGAATAGGTTACTTCTTGTTTTGAAACGCCTAATTTAGTTGCGCTGGCATTGCTATATTCTTTAAGCAAGGTTCTTTTAGCACTTATTTGAAAAGGATTAAAACTTTGACTAATTTGAAAGTTTTTATCTTGAGCTTGTGAATTTATTTGCCCAAAAGTACCAGATAATTCTGTTTTAGGAAGTTCAAAAGCTGTTTTTTGCATTTGCGTTTGCATCTTTACATCTAATTCTGAAGCTTGAATATTTTGATTGTTTTTTAATCCAATTTCAAGTGCTTGTTTTACATCAAGTTTTTGAGTTTCTTGTGCAGTTACAGTAAATGAACCTAGCAAAAAAGTTATTACTAAAGCCGAATTATTCATAGTTTTTCTTTTAATTTTTATGCCTTTTTCAAAATATAAATACAGAATTGGTAAAACTATTAATGTTAGCAAAGTTGCCGTTATTAATCCGCCAATTACAACAGTTGCTAATGGTTTTTGAACCTCTGCACCTGCACTACTACTTATTGCCATTGGTAAGAATCCAAGTGAAGCTACAGCAGCAGTTAATATTACAGGTCTTAATCTTACTTTAGTTCCTTCTTTTATTCTGTCATATACATTATCCATGCCTTGCTTTTTAAGTTCATTAAAATATCCAATTAAAACAATTCCGTTTAATACTGCTACACCAAAAAGGGCAATAAATCCTACACCTGCTGAAATACTAAATGGCATATCTCGTAACCACAACGCCACAATACCACCAATGGCAGATAATGGAATAGCTGTAAATATTAATAACGATTGTTTGATTGATTTAAATGTGAAGTAAAGTAAAACTAAAATCAAACCTAAAGCTACTGGCACAGCAACAGAAAGTCGTTTGTTTGCTTCGATAAGATTTTCAAATTGTCCACCATAAGTAGTGTAATATCCTTCAGGTAATTTTAGGTTTTCGTCTAATTTAGCTTGAATGGTTTCTACTACTGTTTTTACATCAGCACCACGAACATTGAAACCTACTACAATTCTACGTTTTCCGTTTTCACGAGAAATCTGCATTGGTCCATCTTCATAGTTTACATCTGCAATTTGTTCTAAAGGTATTTGATTGCCTGATGGCAAAGTCACAAATAAAGCTTTTAGATTTTCAATATCTTTTCTACTATCATTGTCTAATCGTACAACTAAATCGAAACGTTTTTCGCCTTCATAAACAACTCCAGCTGTTTCGCCAGCAAATCCCATTCGAACAACTCTGTTTAAATCACCAATCTTTAATCCGTAAAGTGCTAATTTGTCTTTATTATAACGAATTGTTATTTGTGGTAATCCTGCAACTCTTTCTGCTTTAGCATCTGAAACACCTTCAATACCATTAATCAATTGCACAACTTCCTCACCTTTGCTAACTAACATATCAATATCGTCACCAAAAATTTTAACAGCAACATCACTTCTTACACCAGTCATTAACTCATTAAAACGCATTTGAATAGGTTGAGAAAACTCAGTAAATGCACCTGGAATATCAGACAAAGCGTGTTCCATTTTTTCCATTAATTCTTCTTTCGTTTCTGCTGATGTCCATTCACTTTTATCTTTCAAGAGAATAATCATATCTCCAGCTTCAACAGGCATTGGGTCTGTAGGAATTTCAGCCGAACCAATTTTGGTTACAATCATTTTAATTTCTGGAAACTTTTCTCTTAAAATTTGTTCTGCTTTTGTAGTTGCTTCCACTTCTTGAGATAATGAACTACCTGAAGCTATGATTAAATGCGTTGCAATATCTCCTTCATCAAGTGTGGGAATGAACTCACCGCCTAATGTATTAAATAAAAATAATGAGCCTATAAATAAGGCAATAGCTACACCAATAATTGCTTCTTTAACTCGTAATGCTTTTTCTAAAATAGGTGTATAGAAATTGTAAATTGCATCTATTATTTTATCGCTAAAATTCTTTTTATGTCCTGTTTGTTTTTTTAATGCCAAAGCTGACATCATTGGCACATAAGTTAATGACAATATGAATGCTCCTAATATGGCAAAAGATACTGTTTGTGCCATTGGTCCAAACATTTTACCTTCGATACCTACTAATGCTAAAATTGGCAGATATACAATTAAGATTATTATTTCTCCAAAAGCGGCACTACTTCTAATTTTTGAAGATGCTTGATATACTTCATCATTCATCTGTTTAGTAGTTAATTTACCTTTGTTGCTGACTTGGAGTCGGTGTATTATGGCTTCTACAATAATAACAGCACCATCTACAATTAATCCAAAATCGATTGCTCCTAAACTCATTAGATTACCACTAACTCCGAAAAGTTTCATCATTGAAATGGCAAATAATAAAGCTAATGGAATAACTGAAGCTACTACTAAACCTGCTCTCCAATTACCTAACAATAATACTAAAATGAAAATTACAATTAATGCACCTTCAATAAGATTGGTTTGAACCGTACTAATAGCTTTGTCAACTAAAACTGTTCTGTCCATAAACGCTTCAATTTCTACACCTTCAGGAAGTGATTTCTTGATTTGCTCCATTTTCTCTTTCACAGTTTTAACAACTTCTCCTGAGTTTTCACCTTTAAGCATCATTACCATTCCCGATACTTCTTCGCCTTTTCCATCTTTAGTTACAGCTCCATAACGAATACTACTACCAATTTGAACATTGGCAACATCACGAATAAGAATAGGAATACCATTTTGATTTTTTACTACAATTTTATTGATGTCGTCAATACTACTAACCATACCCACTCCACGAATGAAATAAGCATAAGGTTTTTTATCTATGTAAGCACCACCTGTATTTTCATTGTTATTTTCTAAAGCATCAAAAATTTCGGTAATTGTAGTATTCATACTTTTCAGCTTATCTGGCTGAACTGCAATTTCATATTGTTTAAGATTTCCACCGAGCGTATTCACTTCGGCAACACCTTTTGTGCCAATTAATTGGGGTTTTATAATCCAATCTTGAATGGTTCTTAAGTCAGTTGCGTTATATTTTTCTTCAAATCCTTTTTTAGGAAAAACTACATATTGGTATATTTCACCTAAACCAGTACTAACTGGCGACATTTCAGGTGTACCAACTCCTTTTGGTATGGTGTTTTCGGCTTCTTTTATTCGTTCAGTAATTTGTGCTCTCGCCCAATAAATATCTACTTCTTCTTTAAATACAACAGTTACAACACTTAATCCAAAACGACTTATTGAACGAAGCTCAACAATATCAGGAATTGACTTAACCGATTGCTCTATTGGATAGGTAATAAATTGTTCTACTTCTTGTGTAGCTAAAGTTGGAGAACTTGTAATAATTTGTACTTGATTATTTGTAATGTCTGGTAATGCATCAATTGGTAAAGTATAAAGTGAATAACTACCTACAATGACTAATACAAGTGTAAAAAGACCAATAATAAATTTATTATTGATACTAAAATGAATGATTTTATCTAACATTTTATTTTGTGTAATGAATTATTAAACAGAGAACTGTTATTTTTTTAAAAGTTGTTTTAAAGACACAACTTATTAACCCGAAATTACTCGGGCTTCATTACACTAACTGTGGCGGTTGCCAAATGCTTCCGTAAAAATTTAAAAAAGAAGTTGATTTATAAAAAGAAATGGAAGTTTTTATTTCTTGAAATCGAACTAAGAATTGAAAAGATTGAACTTCTAAAAAGGTTAATGTTTGTTGACCACAACAATTGCAAACACAAAACGGAGAACATAAATCTGTTTCTTCATCGTGTGAATGGTTGTGTTGTGAGTGAGCTTGTGAATTTGATGAAATAGTAGTAACATCATTATGCCTATCTGCACAAGGATAGGCAGTAAGCATTACTATATATATTGATAATATGATGTTTAAGATTTTCATCGTTGTAAAAGTAGTATATTTTTACAAAAAATAAAAATAATTACAAATTGGGCTATTATTTTAAAAATAAGTTGATATCCCAAAATTGAATCCATCTGTTATAGATGGTGGATTTGATAGTATATCTCGTTGTTTTAGTAATCTATAATTTAAACGAATAACTGTTTGACTATTTGGTCTAAAACTAATAGCAGAAACCACACTCCATAAATCTTCACCTATATTACCACCTGTTTCGTTAAATTTACCTACATTCCAATCTACATATTCTAATCTACAAGCTACATTTAATGTTGCCTTTTCCCAACCTAACATTGTACGATTTAAAATTGGCTGAACGATATCTATAAAACCACCTTGTTGTTTACTTCCAAATTGTTGTGAATATGTACTAGGCACATCAACATTTATCCAAGCAAATTCAGTAGTAATAAAAGTTTTTGTATTTGGAAGTGTCGTATTGAAATCGATTGCAAAAATATTTACACTTCGCTTTTCATCTATAATAATGCCATCTTCTTGAAACTTATTGTAAACACCTCCCATATAAGACAAACCTATTTCGCCAATTTTACTATTTCTTACGGCTATTTTCCCTGTAAATAATGGTATTCCGCTATTAATTTCTTCGAATCTATCTGGATTATCTTTAGCTGCTGGTAAATAGGTTTTATTTTGAGTGTTTTCTATTATTGAATTATCAAAACTTCCTGAAAAATATGCCTCATATCCATACATCCAATTTTTATGGTATTTTTTACCGTATAAACCTGCCCCAACATTACTAAAAGTGCCTGGTAACATCTGAGTTGCTGGAATTGGTCTGTCTGTAAATTCCCATTTTGGGCCATCGTGATTTTGATTAAATGCCCCGATTGGATTAACAATAATTCCTGCTCTAAAATTTGCCAAAGGATGAAACTCAACATCAACAGAAGCGAATTCGATTGCAATTTCATTGCCACCTTCTTCAAATTCTAACTCACTTAAAAACTTTACTCGTTTACCTATTGATGAAGACATAAATATAGATAATCTTCTAGCTTGAAACTGATGTCCTTCTGAAACACCATCGGTAGTAAGATGTTGCCAATTGGTTTCTACATAACCTCCAATAGCAATTGGTGTTTTATTAATATTTAAAGTTGGACGATTATATATAGCATCCATATTTAATACTTTGGTTGTATCTTTTGATACTCTTTTTAATAGGCTAGGATCTATTTGTGCATTGATTGTATTACTTATTAAAAAAAAACATAAAATTATATAGGAAATTGAGATTCTCATTTTAATGAAACTTTTAAAATATTATTTTCTATTCGTACTGGAAATTTTCTTAAATCTGTGCTTGCAGGACCGCTTTCAACTATTCCTTTATTGCTAAATTCACTACCATGAGCTGCACATTGAAGTTTATCTCCAAAAACTTGAAGTTCTGCTCCTTGATGTGTACATTCCATTAACAATGCCATATACTCTGTTTCATTGAATCGATAAATACAAATAGGAAATTGTAATATTTCATTCTGAGCGATAATGTATTTTTTATATTCTATTTTTCCATTTGAATTAATTTCAAAATCAGTAATTGGAACTAAAAGATCTGAACCTTTTATTTCTTTTGACAAGACTTGTGCTGAGGAACAGCTTTCTAATAAAGAAATACCTGCAATAGTTGCTAAACAACCAAAACCGCATGTTTTAAGAAAATCTTTTCTATTCATTTTATAAGGATTTTAAAAATTTTAGTACTGCATTTTTATCTGCTTGAGAAAGACTATTAAATGCGGTTCTACTACCAGTTGCTTCACCACCATGCATAGAAATGGCTTGTTCAATACTACGAGCTCTTCCATCGTGCATTAAAAAATATTGACCTCCCTGTGAATTCGCAGAAAGTCCTAATCCCCACAAAGGTGGCGTTCTCCATTCATAAGTTTTTGCATTACCTTCTGTGTAACCATCATCTAAACCACTTCCCATATCATGCAAAAGCATATCTGTATAAGGTGAAAATGATTTGAATGATAATCCAGTTATTGGTGAATATCCAGTTGTTAAATTTGATTTATGACAGCCTGTACAATTAATTTGTTCAAATAAATTTCTACCCTGAATTACTTCTGTGTCATTTTGATTTCTTTGAATAGGGGCTTTTAATGTTTTAAGATAAAACACTAAATCATTAACCGTTACATTTGCTACTTCTGGGTCAATTTCTTCATTAGTGTAAACATCGATAGGATTAAAAGTTGATGTTATTCCCATATCTTGATTATAAGCATTTACTGTTTGATGCAATAAATTAAAAGCTGCCGCTTTTTTACCAAATCGTCCAATATATTTTCCGTTTTGATTTACTGCATTTTCAGGGTTAATATAGCTTGGGATAGTTATCCAATTGGGTACACCCGAAATACCATCACCATCTGAATCGTTTGGGTCTGCCATTGCTAAAATATCAGCATCTGTAAGGTATTGTAAAAAGCCTAAACCTGTGTTTGCAGGTGGTGTAAATTTTGAAAATGTAGCTCCAAAAGGAATTTGTTCAGGAGTATATCCTGGTAAAGCTCTATTTTGTAGTTGTGGACCTCCTAAATGTAAAAAGGTATTTCCAAATTCATCAGCTTGACCAAAACGAATTAATGTAGTAAAAGGGTGTCCTTTTCCATCACCAGCATGACAACTAATACAACTTGTTGCAACAAATGTTGACCCTAAACCCGTTTGTCGTGTAAAGACTTCCGTAAAAGCTACATCGCCTTTTAAAAACCTTGCTAATTCTTCATTTGATAAACCATCAATTGTTCCATCTAAAACTTCATCGTCAGCTGGAATATCTACATAAGAAGTCTCACACGAGATAAGTATAATCGATAAAAACGAGAGAGTTGTTATTTGCTTAAAAATTGTTTTCATTATTCTAATAATTATTTTTAGGCAAAACTAAAATATTAATTAGGTAAATACAAATTAAATAAATAAAATATAGTATGAAAAAGATTTATAGCTAATAGAATATGACAAAAAACCTAATTATTGGTATTTATTTAGTTACAAAAAAAGATATTAAAGCATAAAACATAAAAGAACATAAGTAGTGAGATAATGAATATGTAGATAGCTATAAAGGTGTAATTAACAATCCTTGTATAGTTCACACTATAGATAATATGTATTTAAAACAAAAGTAAATTTTAAAAAAGTTTTAAGCATACGTAAAACCGTACGGATTTATATAAAACCGTACGGTTTTCCTCATTCGAAGAAAATTTTTAGTTTTCTGCTGTAGTTGATTTTAGCAAGATAGTCAATGAATTCAGGAAGTTCTGATAGTGAGAGTAAGCCGTTTGTGTTTCTTGGTATAGGTTTGAAATAAACTTCTTTGATGTGCTTTTTGAAGATTATTTCACCCAAAGTAAATCGCAATAATAATTTTACATATTTTTTTGAATATAACTTGTCTTCATTTGAAATGTTTTCAGGCATATAAAGTGTTAGTATGATTTTTTTACTAGCTGTATTGTAGTCTTCTAACTTTATTAAAATTGATTTAATCATCTCTATCAATTTGTCTGAAAATTGGTTTTTGTTTTCGGCACATAATGGCTTTAGAAATGTGTGAGCTGTGAAGTATTCTAATCTTGGTTTTTTTTCACCTAATGCAATTATTTTAGGGAATAGTTTACGGTAACCGTGAGCAGAAAATAATACACAAAATTTGTTAGGCTGATTGTTTTGCATGTAAATGTAAATGACGATTCTTTTTGAAACATAGTTGAGGTTTCGATGTAGGTTTTCTATTACCTCATCGGAATTAATTCCCAGTTTGTAGGCATGGTAAATTGCTTGTTCGTTTTGTTGGAACCATGTCCAGAAATTTTGGATGGTTTTTATTTGGCGAGGGTTTAGTTGTTTGTTCATTTTGTGAAGGGTTTAAGGTTGTGGGTTAAAGGTTTAAGGTTGTGGTTTTAAGCTGCGCTTAAAAGTTAGCCTACTGCTTAGGAGATTCCTAGTTTTACTCGGAATGACACAATCATTATCAATAGAAATTTTATCTTTTATCCCTGGATTCATTGTTGAAGGTGATTAGGTTGAACATTGACCTCATGCGGGAGCGGAGACGGTTGCCGTAGAGGGCCTCTATTTCGCTGGCAGAGAGGTTTGTGGTGATGTGGGTGATGGATTGATTTTGCACGAAGTCTTCGTAGCGAGAAATGATTATTTCTGCCATGACGTTGAGGTCGTTGCCGTAGTGTTTGATGTTTTGTTCTGCTCCTAAGTCGTCGAAACAGTAGCCGGTTAAACGTGATTGAGTGTGTTCTTTTTGGGTGTAATGATGAAGTGATTCAAAGCCATTTTTTGCGAACTCGAAAGATATTTCTCTACATGTTTTGATTTTATAGTCGTGTTTGTGGTAAAAAAATGGTCGAATTAATGCCATAATTGACGTTTTCCCGCATCCAATTGGTCCCGACAATAAAATACCTTTGTTGAGGTCTAAATCGAACTCTAAAGCCTTTTTTTCGTCTCGAATGGCATAAATTACCAATTTGAGAATGGTTTGATGGTCAACCACTTCTATTTTGAAAGAGCGACCGTAGATGAGTTTGCCCTGGTACTCGATGTAGTTTAAGCACCAATTGAAGTTGTAAACTTTGATTCCGTTTTGAATAACGAAAGTGTCTTTGATGGTGTTAAAGTGCTTCTCCATAGTTTTTTTGATTTGTTACGTGGAGGTGTTTTGGGTTTAAATTGATTGTTTTGGGTTCTGTTTGAACTGAAGCATTAGTTTTATTTTCAAACTTCCTAGCGTTGAGCATCCAATTTCTTGCTGCAGCTTTCCAGTCTTTCATTTTGGTTCTGCCACCGACTAACCAGCCGTTGCTCTCGAAGTAATTGAAAAAGCGTTGTGCTTCGATTTCGGTGAAGTTTTTTTCGAGGAAGTAGATTTGTGCTTCTTCCAAAGTGGGTTTTGATTGTTTTGAAATTGGTTTCTCGACTTCGCTCGAAATGACAGCACTATTTTTTTCATCTTTCATTTTCTTTTTTTCGCGCAACTTTTTTTCTTTTTCTTTTTCAATTTTTAAATCCGATTCTTGAACCTCATCAAAAATTGAATTTGTAAAAATTGATTTTTTTTCATTTTTTGAAATTTCTTGCTTAGCTAAGTTTATAATGTTTGTATTGTTTATATTGTTTATATAAGGTACATGTTTAGAGCTTGTTTGATGCTTGTTTAGAGCTTGTTTACTAACCTGTTCATCAACCTGTTCAATGACTTGGTCATTTTTTGACTTGGTTGCATGCTTTTTTAGTTCTTTTTTTGGAACTGGTTTGGTGTAAAAATCCAACTTGCATACTTCCAAAATAGAACCCTTAAATGGGTTGAAAGATGGTTTATAAATCACATACTCTTTTTCGGTTAAATCCTTCATGCATTTGT
>Ga0154533_114_pt3 | contig 23235 bp, 27 predicted proteins | sample RifGroF1_FD_105676 | JGI IMG/M metagenome (GOLD analysis project Ga0154533, IMG submission 105676) | Flavobacteria bacterium GWF1_32_7 | reverse complement strand
TTGATATCATGGAATACTTAGGAAATAATCCAACAACAGTTTTGGGAACTGTTCACGGTCCTGGTTATTCTGGAGGTGAATCAATCTCAAAAAGTTACACATTACCTAATAGCCGATTTGATACCGATTTTCACATTTTTGGAATTGAGTGGGGAGAAGATTACATCAATTATTATATAGATGATGTATTGTACAATCAAATAACACCAGAAGATGTTTCTGGAGAATGGGTTTTCGATCAACCTTTTTACATTATTTTAAATATGGCTGTGGGAGGAAATTTACCAGGTTCACCAAATACAGAAACAGCTTTCCCACAAACTATGCTTGTTGATTACATAAGAATATATCAATAGTAGAATTAAATAAATTAGAGATAAAACCAATTCAGAATTAAATATTAGACTTTTCGCTTGAGAAGTCTAATATTGGTTTTGTTATGGATTTAAAAATGCAACAACCAAATCATGAGTAAAAGCACTGAAACTTTTGTTGATACTGAAACGAAAACCGAAAACAAATCGGTTTCAATGGATATTGTTACCATCGAAGGAGAAAAATTTTATAAAATAAATAATAACGATGCGATGCGTCCATTTTTTATGAGCATCGTTTCCGATTCTAATCATTGGATGTTTATTTCCAGTAATGGTGGACTTTCCGCTGGTAGAAAAAATGCTGAATTTGCACTGTTTCCGTATTATACCGATGATAAAATTACCGAATCGGCAGATATTACAGGAAGTAAATCTATTTTTCAAATTTCGTTCAACAATCAAACTGTAGTTTGGGAACCATTTTCAGAGCGTTTTACAGGTAAATACAACATCAGTAGAAATTTATACAAAAACTTCTATGGTAATAAAATTATTTTCGAAGAAGTAAATCATGACTTAGAACTTACGTTTAGTTACGAATGGAATTCAAGCAATAAATTCGGTTTTGTAAAAAAATCGAAACTTCAAAATCATTCGAATAACCACTATCAAATTTCAGTTTTAGACGGAATACAAAATATTATGCCACATGGTGTAAGTAGCGATTTGCAAGCGTCAACAAGTAATTTAGTCGATGCCTATAAACGAAGCGAATTACATCAAAACAGCGGATTAGGAATTTTTGCATTAAGTGCCATAATTGTTGATAAAGCCGAACCAAGTGAAGCTTTAAAAGCCAATGTAGCTTATGCTTTAGGTTTCGAAAATCCATCTTATTTAGTGTCTTCTTTACAAGTAAATAATTTCAGAAGAGGAAATTCAATTCTGCAAGAAGATGATATTAAAGGCGAAAAAGGCGCTTATTTTATCAATAGCGAAATTTCTTTATCAGCAAATTCAGATAAAAACTGGATGATTGTTGCCAACGTAAATCAAAATCATGCCGATATTGTTCAAATCATTCAAACAATTTCAAATGATACTGATTTAGTAAGTCGTATCAAAGAGGATATCGAATTAGGAACAAAAAAATTAATTGAAATCAACGCTTCTTCAGATGCACTTCAAGCTACCGAAGATAATTTAAGAGATACAAGACATTTTTCAAATACGCTTTTTAATATTATGCGTGGCGGAATTTTTGATTACAATTACCAAATTGAAAAACATGATTTTTCATTATACATTAAAAAAGCAAACAAAAAGGTTTTTGACAAATTAGAACAAAAAATTAAACAATTACCAGATGCATTTTCACTACAATCATTAAAAGAATTTGCTTTAAAACAAAATGACGCCGATTTTGAGCGTTTGTGTTTTGAATATTTGCCACTAAAATTCAGTAGAAGACATGGTGATCCAAGTCGTCCTTGGAACAAATTTTCTATCAATACAACCAACGAAATTGACGGTTCAAAAATATTAGATTACGAAGGAAACTGGCGCGATATTTTCCAAAATTGGGAAGCGTTAGCACATTCTTTTCCAGAGTTTATAGATAACATGATTCATAAATTCTTAAACGCTTCTACTTTTGATGGGTACAATCCTTATCGTGTTACCAAAGATGGTTTCGATTGGGAAGCCATTGAACCAGATAATCCTTGGTCGTACATAGGATATTGGGGCGATCATCAAATTATCTATTTGTTGAAGTTCTTAGAATTCTGTGAAAAATACGCTCCAGGAAAACTAAACAATTATTTTGAAACGGATTGTTTCGTGTATGCAGCCGTTCCATACATCATTAAACCATATGATGAAATTTTAAAAAATCCAAAAGATACCATTGAATACAGCCATTCTTGGGAAAAATTAATCAACGAAAGAAAACAGCAAATAGGTGCTGATGGAGCGTTATTACATAGTAATGATAAAAGCATTTATCACGTTAATTTCATCGAAAAAATATTAGCTACAGTTTTATCTAAAATGTCCAACTTTATTCCAGAAGCTGGTATTTGGATGAACACACAACGACCAGAATGGAACGACGCCAACAACGCTTTGGTTGGTAATGGAGTTTCTATGGTTACGCTATACTATTTGAGAAGATTCTTGAAGTTTTTCGAACAATTATTAGAGAATTCAACTTTAGAAAACATTAAAATTTCTAATGAAATGGTCGAATTCTATCATGAAGTTAGAGAATGTTTATTAGAAAACGAACACCTACTTTCAGGTAAAATCGACGATGTTTCTCGAAAAAATATTTTAGATAGATTAGGAAAAGCAGCATCTGAATACCGTTATCAAATTTACAACAGCGGATTTTGGGGTAAAAAACGAACCCATTCAATGCAAGGTTTAAAAAACTTCACTAAAGTGAGTTTGAAATTTATCGAACACGCCATCGAAGCTAACAAGCGTTCGGATAATTTATATCATGCCTATAATTTAATGACAATTAAAAACAATACCGAAGTTTCAATTTCCTATTTAAGCGAAATGTTAGAAGGTCAGGTTGCTGTTTTGAGTTCGGGTTATTTGTCTTCAAAAGAAAACTTAAATGTGTTAGATGGTTTAAAGAAAAGTAAACTCTTCAGACACGATCAATACAGCTATTTGTTGTATCCAAATAAAGAATTATCAAAATTTATTGATAAAAATACCATTGCCAAAGAAGCAATTGCAAAATCTGAATTATTGCAAAATTTGTTAGCCAAAAACAATTTTCAAATTGTAAATAAAGATGTTTTAGGCAATTATCATTTTAATGGAAATTTTCATAATGCCAATGATTTAAAAAACACTTTAGAAAGTTTAAAACATCATTCAGATTTCAAATCATTAGTTGAAAAAGAAGAAAACTATGTATTAGAAATTTTTGAAGAAATCTTTAATCACAAAGCATTTACAGGTCGTTCAGGAACTTTCTATGGTTACGAAGGTTTAGGTTCAATCTATTGGCACATGGTTTCAAAACTGCAATTAGCCACTCAAGAATGTTGTTTAAAAGCAATTGAAGAAAACGAATCGCCAGAAGTTATCGGACGATTATTAGAACATTATTACGAAATAAATGAAGGAATTGGTGTTCATAAATCACCAACACTTTACGGTGCTTTCCCAACAGATGCTTATTCGCACACACCAGCAGGAAAGGGTGCACAACAACCAGGAATGACAGGTCAAGTAAAAGAAGATATTTTAAGTCGTTTTGGAGAATTAGGAGTGTTCATCAAAAACGGTTCGCTTCAATTTAATCCGTGTTTATTGCGAAAAGAAGAGTTTTTAACTAAATCGAAATCGTTCGATTATGTAAACGTTCATTTCGAGCACAAAACGATTGCGTTAACTGAAAATTCGCTTGCATTTACTTTCTGCCAAATTCCAGTAGTTTATCAGTTATCAGATGCATCCAATATCGAAATTTTTGATAACCAAGGAAACTCAAAAACGATCAATCAATTAACATTAGATACTAAAACAAGTCAAGACGTATTTAGTCGAAATGGTGTTATTGAGAAACTAATTGTGAATGTGGTTGCTACCAACTTAAAATAAGAAGGATTGCGATATGAAAATCAAAACAAGCATAACATTTTTCCAACTTTCAAAAGTCTTTCTTTTGATAGGATGCTTGTGTTTGCTGTTTTCATATAATTCCAAATCAGAAAGCCAAAAAATGAATGCAAAATCTACAGAAAAAACGGCAAAAGAGCTATTAGGAAATCCAAATTACCAAGCCATTTGTTATGGAGGTTATCGCAAAAACACCAGAGCTATTGAGCCAACTATTGCTGAAATTAAAGAGGATTTAAAAATTTTAGCCGCTTTAAAAATTAAGGTAGTTAGAACTTATAATGTCCATTTTAAAGAAGCTGCCAACTTGTTAGAAGCCATTACGCAACTAAAAAAAGAGGATGGCAATTTTGAAATGTATGTCATGCTTGGCGCTTGGATTGATTGCAAAAATGCGTGGACAAATCTAGAACCAAATCATTTTGAAGAAAGTGAAAGAAACGCAATTGAAATAGCTGAAGCTGTAAGATTAGCTAACAAACATCCAGAAATTGTAAAAATCATTGCAGTGGGTAACGAAGCCATGGTAAATTGGGCAACTAGTTATTATGTGCAACCAAGTGTAATTTTAAAATGGGTGAATCATTTACAAAACTTAAAAAAGCAAAACAAATTATCAAAAGATATTTGGATTACAAGTTCTGATGATTTTGCTTCTTGGGGTGGAGGAGATGCGAGTTATCACACTAAAGATTTAGAAGATTTAATCAAATCAGTGGATTATGTTTCGATGCATACGTATCCATATCATAACACGCATTACAATCCAGAATTTTGGCAATCATCAAATAATGAAAATCATTTGAATGAAATTCAAAAAGTAGAATCAGCAATGGCGAGAGCACAACAATTTGCTGAAAAACAATACAAAGATGTAAAAGCGTATGTGCACAAGATAAGTCCAAATAAACCCATTCATATTGGAGAAACAGGTTGGGCTTCTAGTTCTGATGGACATTATGGAGTTCACGGTTCAAAAGCTTCAGACGAATACAAACAAGCATTATATTATCAAAGTATGAGAGCTTGGACAGCTAAAGAAGGTATCTCTTGTTTCTTTTTTGAAGCGTTTGACGAACCTTGGAAAGACAGCCATAATAAAAATGGTTCAGAAAATCATTTCGGAATTTTTACTGTGGATGGAAAAGCAAAATTCGCCTTGTGGAATTTAGTTGATGAAAAGATTTTTTCCAATTTAAAGAGAGATGGAAATAAGATTGAAAAAACGTATTCAGGTGATAAACAATTGCTGATGAAAAGCGTTTTAGCACCACCAAAAAAAGGTTAAAATGAAGGTAGTTCACTACATAGTAAGTTTTTTAATTCTTGTAACAATGATGAATTGTAAAGGAGTCAATAGTGCATTGGAAGTAACCGTTTATGAAACTTCTGAAAGTGGAAATGCTTTGACAAAAGTTGACCAATTTTCTTCTATAGAAAGTAAGGTCACAATTAGCATTAATCCTGAGAAAAAATTTCAAAAAATTACAGGTTTTGGTGGTTCTTTTACAGAAGCTTCAGCTTATCTATTGAATAAGTTAAGTAAAGCAAATCGTGAAAAAATTCTGAATGCATACTTCAGTGAAAATGGTGCCAACTATTCACTAACAAGAACAACAATAGCGTCTTGTGATTTTTCTTTGAAGAATTATACTTATGCAAAAGTTGAAAATGATTTAGCCTTAGAACATTTTACTGTAGAAGATGACAAAGCAGATATTATTCCAATGATTTTAGAAGCGAAAGCAATTTCTAAAGAAGGATTTAACATCATTGCTTCTCCTTGGTCTTGTCCACCATGGATGAAAGACAACAAAAGTTATGTAGGTGGAAAATTGTTGCCAGAATATAACGACACTTTCGCTTTGTATTTTTCAAAATACCTAGAAGCTTATAAAAAGGAAGGCATTGATATTTGGGGTGTAACGGTTATTAACGAACCTCATGGTAATGGAAACAACTGGGAAAGCACACTTTTTTCTCCAGAAGAAATGACTTTGTTTGTTCAAAATCATCTCGGACCAAAATTAGAACGTGATGGTTGGAATAAAATCAAAATTTTAGGGTATGATCAAAATAGAGCCGGTTTACAAGAATGGGTTGATGCGATGTACAAAGATGAGAAAACATCAAAATACTTCGCAGGAACCGCTATTCATTGGTATGAAAGCACCTATGAAGTTTTCCCAGAAGCCTTGCAATATGCTCACAATAAAGCACCAAACAAACATCTTATTCAAACCGAAGCTTGTGTAGATTCAGAAATTCCACATTGGCAAGATGATGCTTGGTATTGGAAAAAAGAAGCTACAGATTGGGGTTGGGATTGGGCTAGTGAGAAAGACAAATATTTACATCCAAAATATGCTCCTGTTAATCGTTATGCAGAAGATATTATTGGTTGTTTGAATAACCAAGTTGATGGTTGGGTCGATTGGAATATGGTTTTAGATAGACAAGGTGGTCCAAATTGGTTCAAAAACTGGTGTGTGGCACCCGTAATTGTAGACGCTGAAAACGATGAGGTTTACTTTACACCATTGTATTATGTAATGGCACATTTTAGCAAATTCATGCGACCAGGAGCTGTTAAAATTGGATGCGATGTCAATAATAAAGACCTAAAAGTAACCGCAGTTCAAAATCCAGATAAATCAATTGCTCTAGTGATATTTAATCCAACTGAGCAATCACATTCTATAGAAATCAATATTAGTAACGATAAAAGTGCCATTTCCATTCCTGCAAAAGCTTTGCAAACGGTTGTGATTAAACTTTAAAATACATAAGCAATATGGCTATGAATCCAGTAAAAACAGTAGAAAAAATTCCGTTAGGACAAAAAGCAGCTTTTGGGGCAGGACATTTGGTTAATAATTTATTGCCAGGAGCACTTGGTGTATTTTCATTTTTCTTAATTACAGCATTTGGGATAGAACCTGCAATTGCTGGATTATTAGCTGCAATTCCACGCTTTTTTGATGCACTTTCTGATCCAATTATGGGATTTATTACTGATAATACTACTTCAAAATGGGGTAGAAGACGACCTTATATTTTCTCAGGTGCTATTTTAGCTTCTATATTATTTGTAGTACAATGGCAAATGTTTGAGGAGAATGGTTCTACCTATAATTTTTGGTATTTTTTATTATTTTCTATTTTATTCATTTTTGCCAATACTATTTTTTCAACACCATTAATTGGAATGGGTTATGAAATGACTTCAGATACTAAAGAACGTACACGATTAATGGGTATTGCTAATAGTGTTGGACAAATTTCTTGGATGATTGTTCCTCTTTTTTGGGTATTAATTGCTAATAAAGATTTATTTGATAGTCAAGCCGATGGAGTACGTACACTTTCTATTTTTGTTGGATTTGCTTGTTTAATTTTCGGAATTCTACCCGCTATTTTTTGTAAAGAATTAGATGTTTCTGATGCAAAAAGCAAAGCCAATTTAACTATGAAAGATTTAAGCATAAACATGAAAATTCTATGGGATACTATGAAAAACATGACTAAAAACAATCCTTTTATGCGTTTGTGTGGGGCTACTTTTTTAGTATTTAACGGTTTTCAAATGGTGGCTTCTTTTAGTTACTTCATTATTGTTTTTTACATGTATAATGGCAGTTATGAAATGGCAGGTACTGTACCAGCAATATTTTCTATTTTAGGAGCATTTTTAACAGCAGTTTTAATTATTCCAATTGTTTCATGGTTAGCTAATAAATATGGTAAACGAAATGCTTTTATCATTTCAACAATATTATCAATTTTGGGTTATGCTTTAAAATGGTGGGGCTTTGTAGTTGTTGATGAAAATACGGCCGTACTTTTTAATGATGTTGTTTTACAAATTGGCGTCGTAAAATTTTCTATTGAAATGCCATTAATTTTATTGTTACCAATTCCATTTATGGCATTTGGATTGGGTGGATTGTTCACCTTAATGATGAGTATGACGGCAGATGTATGTGATTTAGATGAACTTAAAAACGGATTACCAAGAAGAGAAGGTACTTTTGGAGCAATCTATTGGTGGATGGTCAAAATTGGGCAATCTATCGCATTAGCTTTGGGAGGTTTAGTTTTATCTATGGTAGGTTTTGATGCGGGTAATACAACACAATCTTTTGAAACAATGAATCAATTGCGAATTGCTGATATTATTATTCCTTGTTTAACGGCAGCTTTGGCTGTTTGGGTGATGTGGAATTATGATCTTAACGAAGACAAAGTTGCTGAAGTTAAAAAGGAATTGCAACAAAAAAGATTAGAGAAAAAGTCAGTAAATCAAGTCGATTAAAACAAAACATATTTCCTAAAACATACGATACAATTATGTCATTTAGAACCGATTATATTCAGTATTCCAAAAATTTTGATTCTGCAAATGCTGATTTCAAAAACGGATTGGATTTTTCAACAAAATCTGCAGAAGATATTACACTTTTATATTCACAAGTTTTGCAAAGTGGCATGCACGGACTTTGCTTTAGCATGTATGAAGACGGTCAAAAACCAGGTGATACTATTTCTGAAGAGCAAGTACGAAGAAGACTTAAAATCATGGCGCCTTATACAAAATGGGTTCGCTCTTTCTCATGTATTGAAGGAAACGAATTTATTCCTAAAATTGCTCGCGAGTTAGGTATGAAAACACTTGTAGGAGCTTGGTTAGGAGACGATGCCGAAAAGAACGAAAAAGAAATAGAAGCCTTAATTCAGTTAGCAAAAGAGGGCTTTGTCGACATTGCTGCTGTAGGAAACGAAGTAATGTATCGTAAAGATTTATCGGAAGACGAATTATTATCTTTTATTCATAAAGTAAGAAAAGAAATTCCGTCTCATATTCCTGTAGGTTATGTAGATGCGTATTATGAATTCACAATAAAACCTAGAATCACAGAAGCTTGCGATGTTATTTTAACCAATTGTTATCCGTATTGGGAAGGAACAAATCAAGAATATGCTTTGTCTCACATGAAAAGTATGTACCATCAAGCAAAAAGTGTGGCTAACGGTAAACAAGTTATCATTACCGAAACAGGTTGGCCAAGTCAAGGGGAAAGTTTTAAAGATTCACATCCTTCGGCTGAAAATGCAATGAAGTATTTTATCAATACCCAACTTTGGTCAAAAGATGAAAACATCGAAATTTTCTATTTTTCTTCATTTGATGAATCATGGAAAGTTGGCCCAGAAGGCGAAGTTGGTGCACATTGGGGAATTTGGGATAAAAACGAAAAGCTAAAATATGGTAAATAATTTCGAAGCACTTCAACTCATTCCAGGAAATGCCATTTGCTATTCGGGTTTTAGAGAAGGACAACAACCGGGTGGGATTTACCCATCGTATGAAGAAGTAAAAGAAGATTTATTAGTGCTTCAAAACCAATGGAAACACATTCGTTTGTATGATTGCGATGCGCATGCTGAAACTGTTTTAGAAGTCATTCGCCAAGAAAAGTTATCATTACAAGTCATGTTGGGAGCTTATATCGTTGCCGAAATGAATAATTTTGGTTGTCCTTGGGGTGGTGCAAATTATTCAGAATCAGAGTTGGCGCACAATAAAGTTAAAAATCTTAATCAAATTAAGCGATTAATCGAGTTAGCCAATCAATATCCTGATATTATTTTTTTGCTTTCAGCAGGAAATGAAGCTTGTGTAGATTGGACCGATCATTATGTTCCCGTTTCTAGTGTAATGGCTTATGTAATGTTAATTAAAAAAGAAGCAAAACAACCTGTAACTTTTTGTGAAAATTATGTGCCTTGGTTAACAAAATTAAAACCTCTGGCAGAAATAGTTGATTTTATATCTATTCACACTTATCCGGTTTGGGAATATAAAAATATTCATCAAGCGTTAGATTATACGAAAGAAAATTATTTCGCAGTAGCAAATTTATATCCAAACAAACCTGTTGTTATTACGGAAGCAGGTTGGGCAACCAATTCCAATGGAAAAGGAATAGAATCCCACAATGTTAGTGAAGAATATCAGGCCATTTATTATAATGATTTAGTGAATTGGTCAGAAAAGGAAGGGGTTTTAACCTACGTTTTTGAAGCTTTTGATGAGTCTTGGAAAGGTTCAAATGACGCATTAGAACCTGAAAAACATTGGGGACTTTTCAGAATTGACCGCACACCAAAATTGGTTATGGAAAATTCAATGGTTTGAAAATGAAATAGTTTAAAAAAACAATAATGTGTATTTTTGACCAAAACACCTTCAATTTTGCTACTAATTGAAAGTGTTTCATATATTTATTGTCCTATAAGTGTTAAATTTTTAATTAAAATTTGTTTTATAAATATAAATTATGTTAAATTTGACATAATTAATTTCAAAAACATAATTGCCTATACAGTAAAAATACTTTTTAGACCCCGAACTTTAATTAACTAAAAGGTATTGTTATGGCTAATCTTGTACTTCCAGATGCGGTGTTGGTAAAGAATTATATAAGCGGAGATGAATCTGCTTTAGCTTTATTAATCAACAGACATCAATCTAAAATCTACGGATTTATTTATTCTAAAATTGGTGATAGAGATTTATCTGACGATATTTTTCAAGATACTTTCATTAAGGTTATTAAAACTTTAAAAACAAGTTCGTATAACGAAGAAGGAAAATTTCTGCCATGGGTAATGCGTATTGCTCATAATTTAGTCGTAGATCATTTCAGAAAAGCAAAGAAAATGCCTTTTCAACGTGAAACGGAAGAATACTCTATCTTTAATTACATGACCGATAACAGTTTGAATATCGAGGGACAAATCATATCAGAACAAGTGGAATCGGATTTAGCAAAACTGTTAGAAGAACTCCCGGCTGATCAAAAGGAAGTTTTGGTAATGCGTATGTATCAAGATTTAAGTTTTAAGGAAATAGCTGATTTAACAGGAGTTAGTATTAATACTGCTTTAGGAAGAATGCGTTATGCGTTATTAAATTTGCGAAAAATTATTGAAAAAAATCAAATTATTTTGACCAACTAATACTAAAAGTAAAATATTGCCGTTATAGATTCATAAACCAAATCATAATTAATGGCAAAACTTTACTCCAAGAAAAAATTAGTGACTCAAAAAATGAAACCTAAAAAAGAAACGATTTCGTTTTTACTCAATTATTCAAAAGCATTGAGTATACATAAAGTGGGAAATTCAACTTTTGAAATTATCGCTAATTAAAGGAAATGCCTCAAAGAGATTTGAGGCATTTTTTTTGTATTTTTATTATTAGCTAAAATAGATTTTAAGTTTTAAAAATTGTTTTTCAAATAAGTGATAAGACAAAAAACTTACTAATACGGTTGAAATAAAACTTAAGATTGAAATTAAAACCCAGTTGAGTTCTAATGTTTCATTTAGTTTAATAAATAAATTTATAAGTATGGTATGATACAAATAAAGTCCGTACGTATAAATTCCTATTTTACTAATCCATAATGTATCTTTTATTTTTAGAGAATTTTGTTCTGTAATTACAAATGACAATATTGTAGCAAATAAAATTCCATACATAATTGGTTTTACAAATTTTAACCATTCAAAATTTAAATTAGATAATCCAAAAATTGCTATAATTGTGAGTAAACATATTATTATTTTAAACGAATAAGATAGTTTTTCAATTGTGATTAATTGTTCCTTTTTAAAGCTTAAGATATAAGCTGGAATCGCGCCAAATGCAAAATAATCTATATTAGTAAATACGTCTAAAAAAGGTAAATTAAAATAAGAATAGAAAAGTCTGCAAACACTTGCTAGAACTATCGAAATGATAATTAAATACTTAATTTTATTTAACGGAATGATGCTAAATAAAAATCCCCAAATAATATAAAAGTGTTCCTCAATACATAACGACCACATAACTCGTAATGGAGAAACATTGGGGAAATTGTTGGTCAACATCATATTGTAATTTTCTAAGAAGAGTACCGATAGTAACCAATTGGGTTCGTAACCTTCATTTGAAAATGATAGTTGAAATAATTTTAAGATAAAAGGAGTTAAAAACGCGAAAAGTAACATTGCGTAAAATAAAGGCCAAATTTTTAAAATTCTTTTGGCGAGAAAATTTTTCAGATTGATGGTTTTATTTGCTTTTTTATCAAAAATTAAAATGTACGATATGAGAAAACCACTTAAAACAAAAAAGAAGGAAACCCCAACATCACCGCTTTTTGAAAATACTGAAAACCAAGAATTTTCTGGAACAGGTATATGATGAAAAAAAACAATTAGAAATGAAAAAAAGCGTAAAGCATCTAATGTATGAAAGTGTTTTTTTGAAGAATCCATTTCGTGATAGTTATTTTCTCAAGATTTTCTCCATCGTTTTTCCTTTGGCTAATTCGTCAATTAATTTATCCAAATAACGCACTTTTTTCATTAATGGGTCTTCAATTTCTTCAATGCTATAGCCACAAATGACACCAGTAATTTTGGAAACGTTTTCGTTTAATTGAGGCGCTTGCTCAAAAAAAGTTTCGAAATCAACTTTACTATCAATTTGATGTTGTAAACTTTCAAGTGTGTAACCCGTTAACCAACAAATAATTTCGTCAACTTCGGCTTTTGTTCGATTTTTTTTCTCTGCTTTGTTTATGTAATGTGGGTAAACACCCGCAAAAATCATATGATTTATACTTCTTGATGCCATTTATTTTTTAAGTTGTTAATTACAATAACAATCATAGTCTAATATGTAAATATGAAATCTTTCTCCAAAAGTTTTCATAGCATCAAATGTACCATAATAAAAATTGTTCCAATTTTCATTTGGGATTTCACAAAAAATATATTCTTTAGATTCAAGTGATATTTCGTTAAGCTTAATTTCTGCAATTACAACAATTTTATTTTCTATTGAATATGCAGAGACTTTTTTTAACCAAGTAGAAGTAATCAGTTGATATGATTCAACTACTTGTTTAGTTTTATAGTTTTCTTTCACATAACTAATTAAATCATCACAAAAAGGTACTAGATTTGAATCACTTTCGTTAGATTTTTTTATAGTTTGTTGTCTCTCTTTTACTGGTGGAATTACGTATTTTTTTGGTGATTCATCATAGTGTAATGGACTTAAAATTTGTCCAGATAAATTTAATGAAATCATTATAAATAGAATAACAAATGAGTGTTTTGTCATATTGTAGTTTGTTTTTTAGATATAAAATCAATTCCTTTTTTTGTCAAATTATATAATCTTTTATGATTTTTTATTTCTGATAATTGTATATATCCAGATTCTTCTAAACAATTAACTAAAACGCCAGCTTCTACATCATCTTTGTATTTAAAATTTGGATTATTTCTCACATATTCTTTTGCTAAATTTTCAATATCAAATGGGGAGTCTATATTGAAATATATCCATTCTTTATTTAAAAATTTTTTAGATTCATTGCAAAATTCTTCGTTGGTAGATATCATATAGTTTAATTTAAAAAAAATACAAGCTAAATTTATGGTTTTTTCAATTGATTTGAATGAATATTTTTAAATAATTTTATTTTGCTTTCTTTCCCAATTCATCCAAAACACTCTTTCTACCAATCGTCTTCGTAATAATATCTTTCTCTAAATTCCAACCACGAGCAGGAGAGTATTCGCGTCCGTACCAAATAATTTGCAAGTGTAATTCGTTCCAACACGCTTCTGGGAAAATACGTTTGGCATCTTTTTCTGTTTGTTGCACGTTTTTGCCATTGGTTAATCCCCAGCGGTACATTAATCTATGAATGTGTGTATCTACAGGAAAAGCAGGAACTCCAAATGCCTGACTCATCACAACACTTGCGGTTTTGTGTCCCACAGCTGGTAACGATTCCAAAGCTTCAAAACTTTGCGGAACTTCTCCATTATATTTGTCAATTAAAATTTCCGATAGACCGTGAATACCTTTCGATTTCATTGGCGATAATCCACACGGACGAATGATTTCTTTAATTTCTTCCACTGTCATTTTTACCATATCATACGGATTGTCTGCTTTGGCAAATAGGAGTGGTGTAATTTGATTCACGCGAACATCCGTACATTGTGCCGAAAGCAACACAGCGATTAGTAAAGTATATGGGTCTTTATGGTCTAACGGAATCGGAATTTCAGGATATAATTCATTTAACGTATTTATAACAAATGTTACCTTCTCGCTTTTGGTCATTTTTAACTAAATTTGATTCGTAAAGTTATAAAGTAAAAGCGCAATATCAAAATTCAATTTTATTGATGAGTTTTTTCCCTTTTAACCTTATAAACGATAACCTTTTAAACCATAAACAAATGACAACATTAAAAGCAGGAGATAAAGCACCTAATTTTTCAGGTTTAGACCAAAATGGAGCTTCACACACATTAGCTGATTACAAAGGAAAAAAATTAGTAGTATTTTTTTATCCAAAAGCAAGTACGCCAGGATGTACAGCAGAAGCATGTGATTTGAGAGATAATTACGCTCGTTTTCAGGCTAATAATTACGCTTTGTTAGGTGTGAGTGCGGATAGTGCAAAAGCACAAGCGAAGTTTATAGAAAAATATGATTTGCCTTTTCCTTTGTTAGCTGACGAAGATAAATCGGTGATTCAGGCTTTTGGTGTTTGGGGACCAAAGAAATTTATGGGTAAAGAGTACGATGGTATTCACAGAACTACCTTTGTAATTGACGAAAACGGAATTATTGAAGAAGTTATTTCCGATGTAAAAACGAAAGCCCACGCTGCTCAGATTTTAAAATAAATAAAAAAAGCTCGAAGTTATTCTTCGAGCTTTTTTACTTTAGATTCTAAAAATTCCACCAACGGTTAAAATTCTTTGTAGAAACCAAAAATTTTGTTCGGCTGAATCTGCTTTGTCTTGGGTCGTTCTTATATTGTTCATTTCGATATATCCTCCTTTTAATTCGGTTTGAATAAAGAAATATTTAAAGAAAGTTAGGTTTAAACCTACTTTAGCAGATAAACCATATCCTGCAATATTAAATTCGTCGTATCTGTCTTTTCCTAAAAGCGTTGTATTTGTTTTTGGATATAAAAATCCACCACCAATACCTTCTGTAACATTTACTTGAATTTTATCGGTATTGTTTATTTTGAAAAGTTTTGAAATATCATCTACACGAGAAATTTCAGTGTTTACATAGTTTAAACCATCCGTATGTTCAAATAATAAGAAATCTTCGTCTAACGTTAACTCTCCGTTAGCTGGATTTTCATTATAAGTTCCAGGATTTGGATAATAACCAGAGTAACTTACTCTTCTGTCGTTATACATTACATATTTCATGTGGTCAAATCCAATTGAAATATTGTAATGATCAGAAATAAAATACCCAATTCGTAAGTTGGTTTGTGGAATAGTCATTCGAGCTGGGTTAAAATAATCGATATGAAAACCTTTTGGCTTGTCGTGAGCGGCTACATTATGAAGTGTAAAGTCATAATCGGCACCTTTAAATCGGATATCAGATTTTGAATACGATTCGCGGTTTCCACCCCAAAAAATGTAAAATTTACCTTTGTTATGCGCTGTGTATTTTTCAGGATTTTCGACTGTTTCTTGCGAAAAGGTGTACTGTGAAAAAACACAAAAAGTTAGTACAACCATTAAAAATGGATGTTTCATTTAAAGTTTAAAAATAAAAAATTAGAATTGATTAATCGTTTTTCTGATGGCAACAAGTTTTGTCATTAAACCTTCAAAATAGTCTAAATGTAACATGTTAGCGCCATCACTTTTAGCGTTAGCTGGATCAAAATGAGTTTCAATGAAAATTCCATCAACACCTACAACAATTCCTGCTTTTGCGATAGTTTCAATCATATCAGGACGACCACCTGTAACTCCTGTCATCTGATTAGGTTGTTGTAACGAATGCGTCACATCTAAAACCGTAGTCGCATATTGTTGCATCGTTGGAATACCTCTGAAATCTACAATCATATCTTGGTAACCAAACATTGTTCCTCTATCGGTAACCATAACGTTTTGGTTGTTGCTGTCTAATACTTTTTGAACCGCATGTTTCATGCTTTCTGGACTCATGAATTGTCCTTTTTTCAAGTTTACAGTTTTACCAGTATTAGCTGCCGCCACCACTAAATCCGTTTGACGAACTAAAAATGCAGGAATTTGTAATATATCAACATATTCAGCTGCCATTACAGCATCTTCGTTTGTATGAATATCAGTAACTGTTGGTACACCAAATTCTTTAGATACTTTTTGAAGAATTTTTAAGGCTTTTTCATCTCCAATTCCAGTAAAACTATCTACTCTAGAACGGTTTGCTTTTTTGAAAGAACCTTTAAAAACGTAAGGAATTTGTAATTTATCTGTAACAGTAACTATTTTCTCTGCAATACGCATTGCCATTTCTTCACCTTCAATGGCACAAGGTCCAGCTAATAAGAAAAAGTTTCCGCTATCGGTATGCTTTATTTGTGGAATGTTTTGTAAATTCATTTGTGTTGATTTTGAAGTTGCAAAGATAAAAAGAAAAACCTTTCAAACAGCGGTTCAAAAGGTTACAAATGTTACTAATAAGTAAAAAAGTTTTAATTATTGTTTGAAACTGGTTTTTTGATAGCAAATCCTTTTGGACATAGAATTTTTCCTTTTTCAAAAATATTAAAATACAACATTACTTTTTTGTTGCTACCTTCAAACGTTACTTCGTATATTCCTACAGTTCCTGCACCCATTAGACTATTTTTAGAAGGAAACGGACAACAAGTATCTACTTTTTTGTAGCTTATTTTTTCACCGTTTGGACCTTCTAAACCATTAAAATAGTATTGAATATTGATGTCTTCTTGCTTTTCATGTATAAAACCGATATTGATTGGATAATCTTGATCATAGCCATATTTATTATCGGTTGCGTATTCTGTAATTACGTATGCTAGGTCTTTAATGGCTGGACGAATAGCCGAATTATCAACGTTTTTTAAAGTGGATTGAGTGCTTACGCAACTTGTTAGTAAAAGCGCTGTAATTATTGAAAATAAGTATTTCATTTTATTTCGTTTTAATCGTTGTATCGGGTGTTTTTGTTTTTAAGATATAAGCAACAATCGCGCCAATCACCACTCCAAATGATAATCCACCTGAAATACTTTGCCAAATGTAGGCCGTTAAATTAAAGTAACTTTGAGCTTCCTGTAAGGTTAGTCTTTTACTTTCTACCGAAAGTGCAATTAACTTATCGAAATAGTTAGGTGTAATAAATTCGTGTGTGATAAATTGGGTAATTGGACTAAAAATCACAATAATAAAAGAAATAACAACTCCTGAAATGAAACCTTGTTTCCAACTCATTTCGCCATTGTAGTAATTTTTCTTTTTATCTCTTAAAGCTAAATAATACAGTAGAAAGTTTGGAAAAATAATTAGCATTGTAAAAAACATTTGCCATTTTATTTTTTCGTCATGAAAGCCTAATTGTTTTTCTAAAGTCATCCAAGCTAAGAAAATAATGATTGAGATAATGGCCCATTTGATTTCGATTGCAAATTTCTTCATGAAAATTAAATTTAATTGGTACTTCAAATGTACTATATTTTGTAATAAATGCTACAAAACCCAATCTGAATTTCTATTTTTGTCAAAAATTACATTAGGTATGGAAATTGTTTTTGGCACTTGGCATTGGGCTGTATCCGGTTTTTTAATTGGTATGGTGATGTTACTTTTAATTTACTTTGGAAAATCTTTCGGAATGTCTTCTAATCTACGTACTATGTGTACTATGGCTGGAGCAGGAAAATTTAGTGATTTTTTTAAGTTTGATTGGCGCGAACAAAAGTGGAGTTTAGCTGTTGTGTTAGGTGCTTTTGTTGGAGGTTTTATCGCCTTTTACTTTTTATCGAATGGAACAGGTGTAAATATCAATCCCGATACAGTTTCACAACTACAAACTTTAGGAATAGAAGCTCCAAATGGTAAATTAATGCCAGATGCTATTTTTAGCGTAGAAACACTTCAAACTCCAAAAGGATTTGCTATTTTATTGATTGGCGGATTGTTAATTGGTTTTGGAACGCGTTATGCGGGTGGTTGTACTTCAGGTCACGCTATTTCTGGATTAAGTAATTTTCAATTACCTTCTTTAGTGGCAGTAATCGGATTTTTTATTGGAGGATTATTAATGGCACATTATATTTTACCTATAATTTTTAAAACAGCATAAGCATATGAAATTAGCTAGATTTTTTCTGACAGGAATTGTATTCGGAATTGTTTTGACTAAGGCAGAAGCCGTTTCTTGGTATCGTATTTACGAAATGTTTCATTTTCAATCGTTTCATATGTTTGGAATTATTGGAATGGCTCTATTTACAGGAGTTTTAGGTATTCAATTAATTAAAAAATTTAAAATAAAAGACTTTAAAGGTTTTCCTATTCAAATTATTGAAAAAGAAAAAGGCTTTTGGCGTTATATTATTGGTGGAACCCTTTTTGGACTAGGTTGGGCATTAGTGGGAAGTTGTCCTGGACCTATTTTTATTTTACTTGGAACAGGAACCTATGCCATTGCTGTAGTTTTAATAGGTGCTTTGTTAGGAACTTATATTTATGGACTTCTAAAGGATAAATTACCTCATTAAAGTTAAGTTAAAGTAACAAAAGTTGCTGTGTTTGGCTTCTAGATGTTGTAAATTTGTTATTCATAAAATACAATATCATGAAAACTACATTATATATTCAAAATTTAAAATGTGGCGGTTGTGCCAATACTATTACAAAGAATGTTTCTTCAATTGATGCTGTTACTGAAGTGTCTGTTAATGTTGAAGAAAATTCCGTTTCTTTTGATTATCCAACAGAAGAAAAGTTAATTGAAGTTAAGGAAAAACTGAAAGTATTAGGATATCCAGAGGATGGCGAAGCAAACAGTTTTGGAGCAAAAGCTAAATCGTATGTAAGTTGCGCCATTGGAAAAATGAGTTAAATAGAAGTCCCGATTTATTCGGGATTTTTTATTTCTAATTGTAGTATAAGTAATATTTATCGTTTTCTAAATCTCATATTACCTTATTTTCGTACTTTTGAAAGTGTAAGTTTAATATCTTAAATACGCTATGAAAATTGTAGTATCACCAGCCAAATCCTTAAATTTTGAATCACCACTTCCAATTCAAAACTATACTGAAAGTTTATTTTTAAAAGAAGCGGAAACCATTCAAAAAACTTTAAAAAAGAAAAAGCCAAAGCAATTGATGGAGTTAATGGACATTTCGGAAAAGTTAGCCGATTTGAATTGGGAACGCAATCAAAATTGGTCGTTGCCTTTTTCGCCTGAAAACGCTCGTCCTGCAGTTTTTGCTTTCGATGGCGATGTTTATATAGGTTTAGATGCTTATACTATTCCAACGGATAAATTTCCTGTTTTAGAAGATAAATTACGTATTCTATCTGGATTATATGGTGTTTTAAAGCCATTGGATTTAATGCAACAGTATCGATTAGAAATGGGGACTTCTTTGCCTATTGGTACAAAAAAGAATTTGTATGAGTTCTGGAAAAAAAAGGTAACAGCATCTTTGAATAGTGAATTACAAAAAGACGAACTTTTCATCAATTTAGCGAGTAATGAATATTTTTCTGCAGTAGATACTAAAACGTTGAAAGTACCGGTTATTACGCCAGAATTTAAAGATTACAAAGACGGAAAATTAAAAATGATTAGCTTCTTTGCTAAAAAAGCAAGAGGTTTAATGGTACGCTATATTATTGATACCAATGCAGAAACAATAGAAGATTTGAAGCAATTCAATTATGATGGATATGCTTTTGATGCTAACTTGTCTAAAGGAAATACGTTAGTTTTTACGCGATAATAAATGAAATTACACTTAAACGATACTTTCAATCAGCAATTGCCAGCCGATTCAAATGTTTCAAATACACGAAGACAAGTATTTGATGCTGCTTTTTCGTTTGTATCACCTCGTGTTCCATCGAAACCTAAATTGCTTCATGTTGCTGATGAGGTGGCTCAATTATTAGGGATTTCTCAAGCAGAAACACAATCTCTTGATTTTTTAAATTTGGTTTCAGGAAGTGCTGCTTATCAAGATTCAAAACCTTATGCTATGGCGTATGCCGGACATCAATTTGGGAATTGGGCAGGACAACTGGGTGATGGTAGAGCGATTAATTTGTTTGAGATTCTTCATAATAACCAACGTTGGACATTACAGTTGAAAGGAGCTGGGGAAACACCTTATTCGAGAACTGCTGATGGTTTTGCTGTTTTGCGTTCTTCTATACGTGAGCATTTGTGTAGTGAAGCGATGTATTATTTGGGTGTACCAACAACACGTTCATTATCCTTGGTGACAACTGGTGACAAAGTTTTACGAGATGTTTTATACAACGGAAATGCCGCTTATGAAGACGGAGCAGTAGTGTGTAGAGTAGCGCCTACTTTTATTCGTTTTGGGAATTTTCAATTGTTTGCTGCTCGAAAAGATATCAAAAATTTAAAGACATTAGCCGATTATACGATTGAGTATTTTTATCCTGAAATTACTACATCGGGAAAAGAAAAGTATTTGCAGTTTTATCAGGAAGTAGTTAATCGAACAGTGGAAATGGTGTTGCATTGGCAACGCGTTGGTTTTGTTCATGGTGTGATGAATACGGATAATATGTCGATTTTAGGACTTACGATTGATTACGGTCCGTATGGTTGGTTGGAAGATTATGACCCGGATTGGACACCGAATACGACTGATGCGGAAGGCAGAAGATATCGTTTTAGAAACCAACCTGATATAGCTTTGTGGAATTTAGTACAACTTGGTAATGCTTTATATCCGCTGATTGAAGATATTCCTTCGATGGAACAAGTATTGAATAGTTATAGTCAGCAATTTGATAGCCAATTTCCTATTATCCAACAGCAAAAGTTGGGATTACAAGCGGAATATGAAAGTGCTTTTCAGGATGAATTGACTACTTTATTGACTGCTTCAGAAACGGATATGACGATTTTCTATCGCAACTTGGCTAATGTAGTAAAAACAGATACTTCTGATGAAGCGATAGCTAAAATTACCTTAGCGTTTTATCAACCCGATAAAATTGTAACGACATTACAAACGAGTTGGTTGAATTGGATGGAATTGTATTTGGAGAAAATTAAAGCAGAAGTTCTTTCAGATGAAGAACGAAAACTAGCTATGAATACCATTAATCCAAAATATGTGTTGCGAAATTACATGGCACAATTAGCCATTGAAGCCGCAGAGAAAGAAGATTACACGCTTATTGACGAATTATATACGTTGCTTAAAAATCCATACGACGAACAACCGCAGTATGAAAAATGGTTTGCCAAACGTCCAGATTGGGCGCGGGATAAAGTTGGGTGTTCTATGTTGTCGTGTAGTTCTTAGATTTAGTGGCACTAAGTTACACAAAGTAGGCACAATGTCACACAAAGGTTATTTTAAACATATAAGTCATATAAGGAAAATGAAGTATAATATTACGGATAATTAAGTTCATAAAAGAGATGCTTGATAGCATGACAAACTATGTGGATAGTTTATGTGTACTATGAAAAGTGAAACGCCTAAAATCAACATAAAAAATAGACTTATGTGTCTATGTTTTTTAAAAAAAATATAAACTATGAAAAACTGGAATCCCATTACTACTGAAGAACAAGTAAGAGAAATTGTTGAGAAATCGAATGAAAAGCCTCAAATTATTTTTAAAGATAGTGTGACTTGTGGTATTAGTGCTTATGCTAAAGAGCGCTTGGTTAGTGGAAATGATGTATTGATTGCTAAAGCCGATTTCAATTATTTGGATTTACTTTCGTACCGAAGTGTCTCTAATTTTATTGCAGAGGAATTAAGTGTGATTCATCAATCTCCACAAATTATTGTTTTAAAGAATGGAGAAGTGGTGTATCGAGTATCGCATCATAGTATTCAGGCGGAAGATATTGCGAAGTATTTGTAGTTTTGGATTAATGAATTTTCTAAAATAGGAACCGCTTTTTTATCTGTGATTTCTGTAATTTTTTCTAAAAATAGTATAACACTTTAGTCGATTAAAGGGTATAATTTTATGTTGTAAATAATTACTAACATTATACTATTATGAAAAAAACAACTCTTTACTTATTGATGCTAATAATGTCGATAAGTTTCTTTCCAAACACCATGTCTGCTGCTTCTGGTAATCCTTCAAATACTCCTGTTGCAAAACCTATTGAAGTTCCTGCTCATGTACAAGTACAGTTAGATCGTTTGAATGAAATAAAAGCAATGGACAAGTCGGACATGACTTCTTCAGAAAAAAAAGCACTTCGAAAAGAAGTGAAAGTTATAAAATCTTCATTAAGAGATAGTAATAGCGGTGTTTATTTATCAATAGGTGCTATTATCATTATTGTTCTTTTATTGATTTTATTGTTATAATTGCTCCTTACTGTTTTAGTAATATAACGTAAAACCCATGGTTTTTGCTATTGCAAAATGCTTTTGGTATAATTCTTCTACAATTTCAGTTACGTCATCGTATTCCTGATATAATGCGAAGAATTGGTTGTCTAAAACGGTACTTAGAATTGGTACATTATTTTTATATCCAGAAACGGCACAAGCTCCTGTTACATCAAGGAAGTATTGCGCTGTTTCTTGGTTTAATTCCAATTGCATAGTATTGGCGAAATGTACTAGTTTCCCCGTTAGTTTGCCTTCAAAAAACTCGGCTATTTCTTCTAGGCTGTAGTTGTAATTGTCTATGGTTATTTGATTACCATTTCCTTGGAATACCAAATAGAGGATTTCGTAATCATGAAAGTTTCGGTCTTCGTAGAGTAGGGTGGATAGGCTTTCTTCTAATCCTTCTATGCTATCACAGGTTTGGTAAACGTTTGTGATGTTGTATTGCAATGCTAGTTTTTCTAAAGAGGGTAGGATGATGCTGGATGTTTGGGAAGTGACATCGGGAACGCTTTCAAGGCAAAATAGTTTGGATTGCATTGTTTTTTTTACAAAGATAATAGATTTTGTTGGGACGAGTATTTAACGTTGCACTTGGTTTAGCACGCGGATGAAACGGGTCCGCCTAGGCGGAGCGCTGATGGTGGCGGATTTTTTATTACCTTTTGCCTTCGAGAGCCTCAGGCAACGGTTGGAGTAGTAGTTCTAATTAAAGCAATGAGAGTAGTAGTGATTAGAGGGAATTAGGATTTTAAGGGGTGTTTGCTTGT
>Ga0154533_107_pt1 | contig 23469 bp, 19 predicted proteins | sample RifGroF1_FD_105676 | JGI IMG/M metagenome (GOLD analysis project Ga0154533, IMG submission 105676) | Flavobacteria bacterium GWF1_32_7 | reverse complement strand
AAATGCCAAATTTAAAAGGCGCTGGAGCTGAGTTTATTCCGAATGAGAATTTACCTCATTATTCAAATGAAGTAATTCAATTATCGAATATTACTGCGGATGAATTCGTAATTGGACATTTATTTGGAGGAATTCAAAGTTCTTCTCCTTCAGCATTTACGGATAATCAAACGAATTTAACGAGTGCTGACCCAACGATTTATGAAGTTAAATTAGTGAAAAATCCGTTGTTGAGCACGCCTCAAATTGATGGTAAGAATCCGTTTTCGTTTACGATTTCGCCTAATCCAACATCAAATGATACAGTTAGAATTCAATTTGATATGCCATATTCGGCAAAAGTCAATTATATACTAACTACTTTAGATGGTAAAATAGTAGAGGAAGGTGATATCGAAGATGTAAGTGCCGGAATAAACAGCATGAACTTTAGTTTGGCCGCGGCTAAGTCAGAGTTTGTGATAATTACTTTTGTTTTTGATGACAAGTTTTATGTGTCTCAAAAAGTAATAAAAAAGTGATAACTGTTAAATTAATAAAAAATTAAGAGTACTATTTCTAAAATTATATATATTTGTCATAGTACAATACGAACAAAAAAATAAATAACAATTTAAAAATACAAAAAATGAAAAAATTAGTTTCAATTATGGCAGTAGCTGCTTTTATGTTTTCAATGAATGTTAACGCTCAAGAGCCAAAACAAAAAGCAAAAAAAGAAACAGCTAAAACGGAAAAATCTTGTTCAACTGCTGAAAAAAAATCTTGTGGTTCAGAAGCTAAATCAGGTGGATGTTGTTCATCTAAAAAAGCTACTGAGAAAAAAGCTGAATAGTTTTATACTCAATATTTATAAAGACGCCTCGATTATTTCGGGGCGTTTTTTTATGTAACAAATGTTGCTGAGTAGGTTTTTGAAAAGACATAATTTTGAGAAACAATTCATTGATAAATTGATGATTGTTTTTAGTTTTATTGGTTAGCAAAAGAGCATCTGAAGAGGTGCTCTTTTCATTTGTAACAATTGTCACAAGGCTATGTAACTCTTGTTACCGACTACCTTTTTTTACGAATGTACATTTGTAATATAAAATAAGAATAAAACTAATTATGAAAAAAGTCAATTTATTAATCGTATTAGGAATGGTAACTGGTGCTGCTTTTGCACAAGATACTTTGACGATTTCAAAAAATGATTTGTTACAAAAAGTCACTGAAAATAACCTACAAATCAAAGTGGCTGAAAAATCATTTCAATCGGCTAAAGCTGATTATCGTCAATCGAATGCACTCTTTTTGCCCAACATTAATGTGTCGCACACAGGAATTTCTACAACTAATCCTTTAATGGCTTTTGGTTCGAAATTAAATCAGGAGATTTTAACCGCTTCCGATTTTAATCCAGCGTTGTTGAATAATCCAGATGTAACTCAAAACTTCGCCACTAAAATTGAAGTGCAACAACCTCTTTTTAATTTAGATGGTTTATATGGAAGACAAGCCGCTAAAGCAAAAATGGATGCTTTTCAATTACAAACGGAACGAACTAAGGAATATTTAGAATTGGAAGTTTCAAAAGCATACATGCAATTGCAATTGGCTTACAAAGCAGTCAAAGTTTTGGAAAAAGCCAATACAACCGCACAAGGCAATTTAAAAATGGTTGAAAACTATTTCAAAAACGGAATGTTGCAAAAAACCGATTTGTTAAACGTGCAAGTTCGTGTGAATGAAATTACAAATCAATTGCAATATGCCAAATCAAATATGCAAAACGCATCCGATTATTTAGCGTTTTTATTGAACGAAGATATGGCTGGAAAAACCTACAAGCCTGCCGAAGTTTTAGACAATTCAATTGCAATCGAAAGTATGAATACAACAATTTCTGATTCCAGAAAAGATATTCAAGCGATGCAAAAATCGTCTGAAGCGTATAAAAAAATGTTTCAATCATCCAAATTTGGATTCTTACCTCGATTAAATGCTTTTGGAAGTTATGAATTATATGATCAAAATATTTTCGGAACTTCAGCTAAAGGGTATTTAGTGGGTGCGCAATTATCATGGAATATTTTTGATGGATTTAAAACCATTGGAAAAACGCAAAAAACGAAAGCTGATTTTGAAAAAGCCGAAATCGAAACCGAACAATACAAAAAGCAAAGTCAGTTAGAATTGAGCAAAACCAATCGTCAATTGCTAGATGCCGAAAACAAAGTGAATCTTTCACAATTGGCTTTCGAACAATCGCAAGAAGGTTTTAGAATTCGTCAAAACAGATTCACACAAGGATTAGAAAAAACAACCGATTTATTAATGGCGGAAACGCAAATGGCGCAAAAGGAATTAGAGCATTTGCAAGCCGTTTTCGAATATAACTTTACCAAACAATACTTACAATTTTTAACAAAATAACAACATGAAAAAGATACTAACAATACTAACAATTTCATCACTAATCTTAACCTCTTGTGGAAGTGATAAAAAAGAAAATGTAGCTGATTTGCCAGCAATTCCTGTAAAAGTGGCTGGAAATTCTGAAAATTCTACTAGTCCATACATAACAGCAAGTGGAAAAATCGAATCAGAAAACAGTGCCAATTTAAGCACCAGAATGATGGGATATGTAACCAAAGTGAATGTAAAAGTGGGACAAAATGTTTCGGCTGGACAACTTTTGGTAAGCATCAATAATACCGATTTACAAGCTAAAAAAGCACAAGTTGACGCATCCATCACACAAGCAACAGCAGCTTATAACAATGCTAAAAAAGATTATGATCGTTTTGTGAATTTGTTTGCACAACAATCGGCTTCGCAAAAAGAATTGGACGATATGACAGCACGCTACGAAATGGCAAAAGCAGGTTTAGAAGCAGCTAAACAAATGCGTAATGAAGTGATGGCGCAGTTTTCGTATTCAAATATTACAGCTCCATTTTCAGGAACGGTAACTAATACTTTCGTAAAAGAAGGCGATATGGCCAATCCAGGAATGCCTTTAGTAAGTATTGAAGGTGCTTCAAGATTACAAGTAACGGCAATGGTTTCGGAAAGTGATATTTCGAATGTAAAAAACGGAATGCCAGTCAAAATCAATGTAAAATCATTAAATAAAGAAGTTGCTGGAAAAGTTTCAGAAGTGAGTTTATCCGCAAAAAATACAGGTGGACAATATTTAGTGAAAGTAACTTTGGACAAAATGGATAAAGAAATTTTATCTGGAATGTTCGTAAATGTACAATTCCCAACGGCTAAAAAAGAAGCAACTGTTGTGAAATCGGATGTAGTTATGGTTCCTGAAACCGCTTTAGTAAAACAAGGTCAATTGACAGGAATTTATACTATCGGAAGTGGCAATGTAGCTATTCTAAGATGGTTACGAATCGGAAAAACATTCGGGAATCAAGTAGAAGTTTTATCAGGATTATCAGCAGAAGAACAATACATCGTTTCAGCTGAAGGAAAATTATTCAACGGAGCTAAAGTTCAAATTAATTAATGAGTCCATTTGAAAATTTGAAGATGATTTTATCAATTTTCAAATTATCTAATTTTCAAATCATCAAATTATAAAATCATGCAAGAAGGTATATCAGGTAAAATAGCCAATTTTTTCATCAACTCAAAACTAACCATTTTATTGATGGTAGCGTTGATGATTATTGGTACATACAGTTCGTTCTTAATTCCAAGAGAAGAAGAACCACAAATTAATGTTCCTATGGCCGACGTAATGGTGGGTTATCCAGGAGCAAGTCCAAGCGAAGTAGAAAGCAGAGTCATCAAACCGCTTGAAAAAGTAATTTCTAACATCAAAGGAGTAGAGCACATTCACAGTATGGCCATGAACGGTCAGGCCATGATGGTTGTGCAATTTTATGTGGGTGAAAACAGCGAAGATTCGTATGTAAAACTATACGATGAATTGATGAAACACCAAAATATGTTTCCACAAGGTGTTTATCAACCAATGGTAAAAACGCGTTCTATTGACGATGTTCCGATGTTAGGATTAACGCTTTGGAGCGAAAAATATGATGATTTTCAATTGCGTCAAATAGCAGAAGAAGTTACTTCGGAAGTTGAAAAAGTAAAAGACGTTGCGATTACAAAAGAAATTGGAGGAAGAACGCGCGAGCTAAAAGTAGTTTTAGACAAAGATAAAATGGGTGAAAATGGTGTAGATGCGTTGAGCATTATGCAAATGATTCAAGCCAATAACGGAAGTTCGCAATCAGGAAGTTTTGTACAAAATGATACAGAATATTTAGTTACTACAGGTAAATTTTTATCCACTTCGGAAGATGTAGAAAACTTGGTGGTTGGCGTAAATAATAATATGCCCGTTTATCTAAAACAAGTCGCATCCATTCAAGACGGACCGCAAACACCTAAGAATTATGTTTCTTTTGGATACGGAAAAGCGAATGAAAAATTTGCAAAACACAATTCAGAATATCCAGCCGTAACCATTTCAATTGCAAAAGTTAAAGGTGCGGATGCAATGAAAATTTCAGAGAAAATTCTGGAACGAGTAGAAGCTTTAAAGAAAAATGTAATTCCAGCCGATGTGCATGTTGAAGTTTCTAGAAACTATGGAGAAACAGCTTCGCACAAAGTCGGTGAGTTGTTGTTGCATTTGGGTGTTGCCATTATTGCAGTAACTGTTTTAGTAATGTTAGCCATGGGTTGGAGAGGCGGATTAGTAGTGTTTTTCTCTGTTCCATTGACTTTTGCTTTGACTTTATTTAGTTATTATTTGTTGGGATATACCTTGAATCGAATCACGCTTTTTGCCTTAGTTTTTGTGGTAGGAATCGTAGTAGACGACAGTATTATTATTGCAGAAAACATGCATCGTCATTTCAAAATGAAGCGACTGCCGTTCAAACAAGCGGCTATTTATGCCATTAATGAAGTAGGAAACCCAACGATTTTAGCGACTTTTACTGTAATTGCAGCTATTTTACCAATGGCTTTCGTATCAGGAATGATGGGGCCTTACATGAGTCCGATGCCAATTGGTGCTTCGATTGCGATGATATTATCGTTGTTTGTGGCTTTGACAGTTACACCTTATTTGGGATACCATTTATTACACGAAAAAGACGAGCAAGAACATAAAGAAGAACAAGGTTTAGAAACCTCTTGGATTTATAGAATTTACAAAAAAATTGAAGAGCCGCTTTTAGACAATTCTAAAAAACGTAATCTAATGTTTTTGGTTACAGGTGTTTTGTTAATCGGTTCAGTTTTGATGTTTTTCACAAAATCAGTTGCAGTGAAAATGTTGCCTTTTGACAATAAAAACGAATTCCAAGTCGTAATCGATATGCCAGAAGGAACTACGTTAGAACGAACAGCAGCGGTTACCAAAGAAATTGCGCAATATCTTTCAACGGTTCCTGAAGTGGTGGATTATCAGAATTATGTAGGTGCATCGGCTCCTATAACTTTCAATGGTTTGGTACGTCATTATGATATGCGTGGTGGAAGTAATATGGCGGATATTCAAGTGAATTTACTACACAAAGAAGATAGAGATTTACAAAGTCATGATATCGCAAAAGTTGTACGTCCACAAGTCCAAAAAATTGCAAAAAAATATGGTGCGAATGTGAAAATTGTAGAAGTTCCACCTGGACCACCAGTTTTATCAACTTTAGTAGCTGAGGTTTACGGACCAAATTATGAAGACCAAATCAAAGTTGCGAACCAAGTGAAAACCATTTTGGAAACTACTTCTGACGTAGTAGATACTGATTGGATGGTAGAAGCACCTCAAGTAGAATACAAATTAGAAGTTGACAGAGAAAAAGCCATGTTAAATGGAATCGCCCCACAGCAAGTAGTTGGTAACTTAACGTATTTGTTAAGAGAAATGCCAGTTTCTAATTTATACGATGAACGTTCGAATAATCCTGTGGGTATCACATTATCATTGGAAGACAAAGACAAAACATCGATTCAAGATATTCAAAATCTAAAAATCAAAGGCAGTCGTGGCAATGTGGTTCCGGTGAACGATTTGGTAAAAGTTACAACGGATACATTACAAAACACGATTTACAGAAAAGATCAAAAACGCGTGGTATATGTTTTAGCCGATATGGCAGGAGCATTAGAAAGTCCGGTTTATGCGATTTTAGGAATGAATGAGAAGTTGGAAAAAATGCAATTGCCAAAAGGGTATAAAGTAAACGAATTATACATGGATGCTCCTTCTGACGAAAGTGATTTCACCGTAAAATGGGATGGCGAATGGCAAATTACTTTAGAAGTGTTCCGTGATTTAGGAGCTGCGTTCTTAGTCGTAATTATTGTGATTTATATGTTGATTGTGGGTTGGTTCCAAAACTTCAAAACACCATTAGTAATGATGGTTGCGATTCCACTTTCATTAGTCGGAATTGTATTAGGTCACTGGGTTTTAGGAGCTTTCTTTACAGCAACTTCGTTCATTGGAATGATTGCTTTGGCTGGAGTTATGGTTCGAAATTCGGTCTTACTAATTGACTTTATCGAAATTCGTTTAAACGATGGTATTCCTATGAAACAAGCCATTATTGAAGCTGGAGCTGTTAGAACTACACCAATTTTATTAACCACTGGAGCGGTTGTGATAGGAGCTTCCATCATCTTATTTGATCCAATTTTCCAAGGATTAGCAATTTCGTTAGTGGCGGGTGCAATTGTTTCAACATTATTAACATTAATAGTTGTTCCATTGATTTACTACATCACGGAACGTAAAAAATGGGAGAAAAATAATTAATAATAAACCGATTAGGTTTGAATAAAATGAATAATATTATGATAAACAGATTAATAAGAGCAATAGCAGGAACCTTCATCATATTAAGTGTGTTGTTAGGAATGTATGTTAACGAAAACTGGTTTTGGTTTACCATTTTTGTAGGAGCCAATTTATTACAATCCTCCATTACCAAATGGTGTTTGATGGAAGATATTTTGAGAAAAGTATTTAAGATTCAAGATTAATGGCATACTTTTTTTTATAATTTAGCGTTACTAAACAAAACAAAAATCATGAAAAAACTTAAACTAATCTCAATTTTATCCTTGTTACTATTTACAAGCATAAGTTGTAGTGATGACGATGATACTTCTACAGAAGTGTCAAATCCTACAGAAATTACTTCGACTGTAACTGATGGTCAATGGATTGTAACTTTGTTTAAAGAGAACGATGTAGTACAAACCAGTAATTATTCAGGTTATAGTTTTACCTTCGGAGCTGATGGTTCTTTATCGGCAACCAATGGTTCAACAACCCAATCAGGCGATTGGAGTACGTATACTGATAGTGGTTATACCAAATTAGATATGATGTTTACGGCACTTGACGGACCATTTGAAGAAATCAGCGAAGATTGGAGGGTTATTTCTAGAACTACGACTAAAATCGAACTAAAACATGTAAGTGGAGGTGATGGTAGTATTGATTACCTAACTTTTGAGAAAGATTAACAAATTTTAAATAAGATTAGAACCAGCTTTTACGGCTGGTTTTTTTATTTAGAACAAACCCATTTTCTCACTTTGCAACTTTATAACTTTATCTTATCTTTGCACTTCATTACACAAATTCAAAATTATGTTTGATAATTTAAGCGATAAATTAGATAAGGCGTTTCATATTTTAAAAGGTCATGGTAAAATTACCGATGTAAATGTTGCCGATACTTTAAAAGAAGTGCGTAGAGCATTATTAGATGCCGACGTTAACTTTAAAATTGCCAAAGATTTTACTACAAGAGTAAAAGAAAAAGCAATTGGTGAAAACGTATTAACTACGTTACAGCCAGGTCAGTTAATGATTAAAATTGTTAAAGATGAATTGACCGAATTAATGGGTGGTGATGCTGCTGGTATTAATCTTTCTGGAAATCCAACAGTAATATTAATGTCGGGTTTACAAGGTTCTGGTAAAACTACTTTTTCTGGAAAATTAGCCAACTTTCTAAAAACAAAAAAGAACAAAAAACCTTTATTGGTAGCTTGTGATATCTATCGTCCTGCGGCAATTAATCAGTTGCATGTAGTGGGTGGGCAAATTGGTGTTGAAGTATATTCAGAGCCAGAAAATAAAAATCCAGTTGAAATTGCTCAAAACGCAATCAAACATGCTAAAGCAAATGGTTTCAATGTTGTAATTGTCGATACCGCTGGTCGTTTAGCAGTTGATGAGGAAATGATGAACGAAATTGCAAATGTTCATAAAGCAATTGAGCCACACGAAACATTATTTGTTGTGGATGCGATGACTGGACAAGATGCAGTAAATACAGCAAAAGCTTTCAACGATAGATTAAATTTTGACGGAGTTATCTTAACGAAGTTAGATGGTGATACACGTGGTGGAGCTGCCATTTCGATTAAATCGGTAGTAAATAAACCAATTAAATTCATCGGTACAGGTGAAAAAATGGAAGCTATCGATGTGTTTTACCCAAATCGTATGGCGGATAGAATCTTGGGAATGGGAGACGTTGTTTCCTTAGTAGAAAGAGCACAAGAGCAATACGACGAAGAAGAAGCAAGAAAATTACAAAAGAAAATCGCTAAAAACGAATTTGGTTTTGATGATTTCTTAGCTCAAATTCAGCAAATCAAGAAAATGGGTAACATGAAAGACCTTGTTGGAATGATTCCTGGAGCTGGAAAAGCATTAAAAGATGTAGAAATTGAAGACGATGCATTCAAACATATCGAAGCTATCATCCAATCAATGACACCAATTGAAAGAAGCAAACCATCATTAATTGATGTAAAGCGAAAAAACAGAATTGCAAAAGGTTCGGGAACAAAAATTGAGCAAGTCAACCAATTGATGAAACAATTCGACCAAATGAGTAAAATGATGAAAATGATGCAAGGCGGTGGCGGAAAAAATATGATGAAAGCTATGGCTGGAATGAAAGGCGGAATGCCAAAAATGTAAATTACAGTTTAAGGTTTAAATTTTCGAGTTTAAGCCTTATTTTTTTAAATATACTAACTATTTGTTTTGGAAAACACACAACTTTAATTCCAAAACACAACTCGAGGCAAAGCCGAACAGAACGAAGTTAAACCTGAAACAAAAAACAAATGCAAATTTTAGACGGAAAAAAGGTATCGGAAGATATTAAAAATGAGATTGCTGCTGAGGTAGCGCAAATGAAAGCTAATGGAGAAAAAGTTCCTCATTTAGCAGCCATTATTGTTGGTAACGATGGAGCGAGTTTAACCTATGTTGGAAGCAAAGTAAAATCGTGTGAAAGAGTTGGTTTTGAATCAACTTTGATTAAAATGCCAAGCACGACTTCTGAAACTGAATTGTTGAAAAAAATTAAAGAGTTAAATGAAAATGATGATATTGACGGATTCATTGTTCAGTTGCCTTTGCCAAAACAAATCGATACCCAAAAAATCATTGAAGCAATCGATCCAAGTAAAGATGTAGATGGTTTCCATCCAGAAAATTTTGGAAAAATGGCGTTGGATATGTCTACTTTTATTCCAGCAACACCTTTTGGAATTTTAGAATTATTAGAAAGATATAATGTTCCAACCGATGGGAAACACACCGTAGTTATCGGAAGAAGTCATATCGTAGGTAGACCAATGGGGATTTTAATGGGAAGAAAAGGATTTCCTGGAAATTCAACGGTAACGGTTACACACAGTCATTCTAAAAATATCAACCAAATTACGTCTCAAGCCGATATTATTATTTCTGCATTAGGTGTTCCCAATTTCTTAAAAGCAGAAATGGTTAAAGACGATGTAGTAATAATCGACGTTGGAATTACAAGAGTAGAAGACGAAACTACTGAAAAAGGATACAGAATTGTAGGTGACGTAGATTTTGAAAACGTATCTAAAAAAGCATCCTACATTTCGCCTGTTCCAGGTGGAGTAGGACCCATGACAATTGCGATGTTGTTGAAAAATACGTTATTAGCAAGAGAGCAGAAGAGAAATAAATAAGACAAGAATAAATAGTAAGACCTGAAATTTTTCAGGTCTTTTTTTGTTAGATTTGTTATTAGAGAAATGTATTAATATGAAAAAAATATTTTTATTCCTTTTTATTTTAAAGGTAGCATGTTTTTATGGACAACATGTTACGGCTAATGACGTAATAAATTCATTAAATAGAACAACATTTAAATTAGATAAAAAAACTAAAATAGAAGGTGATGTTTTAAATTTTAAAATTGATAATAAAAATTATTTCTTTAAAAGAAATGTTGATTCATTGTACTTATTCGGATTACAAAAAAGAGAACATCTTACTGTTTTTTTTCTTATGCCATCTGAATTATTCAATAAACTGAATAAGGAGTTAAATAAAAAAAACGAAAAATTTGATTTAGGCATTTCAGGAGTTTCGAATGAATTGTTAATTTACAACGAAATAAAACAAGAATTTTATTTTTTAGGAAATTATGAATCAAGGGATGTTTCAGTAAATAGAAAAAATAATATTGCAGAGTTTTTTTTATACTTTGATAATGACATTCCAATAGTTGTATTGGATAGAGATTTGAAGTTTAAGTATTGTTTTTTTAATACATCTTTAAATAGTGATTATAATTTGGCTTATTATAAATTTATCTACGAACCTAATTATTTTCAAGCAAATTCTTATGCTCAAAAAGAAATGAAGAATTTAAATATTTTGGATATAAGTTTAGATGATTTAGAAAAAGTTTGTCAAGAAGAAACAGTTTTAATGAAAAAAGAATATTATAAAAATTTTGAAACTAAATCTTTCATGATTTATCACTTAATTTTAAATTATTTAGAACCCCTTTTTTTTAAAGAAGAAGAGTGATTTTTTTGTTATGGTACAGTTTTTATGAACTGATTTATAAAACAAAAAAGCCATTTCGTTTGAAATGGCTTTTTTTATTTTTAGTTTTGACTTGTAGTCTTCGCTTGTTTTCTAAAATAAAAGTAAACAAAGATAATTCCTGCAACTGCTAACCAAATTAATTTTGTGTTAATTGGTGCTGGTGGTGGATCATCATCCGCAGGTGGATCAATTGGATCCGCAAAACTTAAGAAGCTTACAAAAGCCATCATAAGTGTTGCATAGAGTTTGAATAGGTTTGATTTCATATTTTTTAAATTTGGGGGGCTCTATCTAATTATAGTGCAATAATACTAATAAATTATCTTTTTTGAAAATCTGAAGTAAAAAATAATTCAACTGTTGGGTATTTTTGTTGCGTCATTTGAATAGAGAAGTCACTATCTGCTAAGAAAACCAATTGCCCATATTTATCATGACCTAAGAATTTTTGCTTAACACGCTTAAATTCGGCAAATTCAACATTTTTAGGATCTTGTGGTTTTACCCAACACGCCTTAAACGCGGGGAAAGTTTCATACGTACATTTCGCACCATATTCGTGCTCTAAACGGTATTGAATTACTTCGTATTGAAGCGCTCCTACGGTTCCAATGACTTTTCTTCCGTTCATTTCTAAGGTAAACAATTGGGCAACACCTTCGTCCATTAACTGGTCAACTCCTTTTTCTAATTGTTTCGATTTTAATGGATCAGCGTTATTGATATATCTAAAATGCTCTGGAGAGAAACTTGGAATTCCTTTGAAATTCATGATTTCGCCTTCGGTTAAAGTATCGCCAATTTTAAAGTTTCCGGTATCATGCAAACCTACGATATCACCAGGATATGAAATATCAACAATCTCTTTTTTCTCAGCAAAAAATGCATTCGGACTCGAGAATTTTAAATTCTTTCCTAAACGTACGTGTAAATACGGTTTGTTTTTTTCAAACGTTCCCGATACAATTTTAATGAACGCCAAACGGTCTCTGTGTTTTGGATCCATGTTAGCATGAATTTTAAATACAAATCCGCTTAATTTTTCTTCTTCCGGATGAACTAATCTAGTATCCGATTCTTTTGCTCTTGGTGTTGGTGCAATTTCAACGAAACAGTCTAATAACTCACGAACTCCAAAATTATTCAAAGCCGAACCAAAGAAAACCGGTTGTAAATCGCCAGCCAAATATTCTTCACGGCTAAATGCTGGATATACTTCTTCGATTAATTCTAATTCTTCACGTAAGCGATTTGCTGGTTTTTCGCCAATAATCTTTTCTAATTCTGGATTATTGATATCGTCAAAAGCTATCGTTTCTTCAATATTTTTACGACTATCACCTTCAAAAAGGTTGATGTTCTTTTCCCAAATATTGTAAATACCTTTAAAATCATATCCCATTCCAATAGGAAAACTCAATGGAGTTACGCGAAGTTTTAGTTTTTGTTCCACTTCGTCCATCAAATCAAAGGCATCTTTACCTTCACGGTCTAATTTGTTAATGAAAACAATCATAGGAATGTTTCGCATTCTACAAACTTCTACTAATTTTTCGGTTTGTTCCTCAACCCCTTTTGCAACGTCGATTACAACGATAACACTATCAACTGCAGTTAAAGTTCTAAAAGTATCTTCCGCAAAGTCTTTGTGACCAGGCGTATCTAAGATGTTGATTTTTTTATTTTGATAGTTAAAAGCCAAAACAGAAGTCGCTACCGAAATTCCTCTTTGTCTTTCAATCTCCATGAAATCGGAAGTAGCTCCTTTTTTAATTTTATTACTTTTTACAGCACCAGCTTCCTGAATAGCGCCACCAAACAACAATAATTTCTCAGTTAAAGTCGTTTTACCAGCATCGGGATGCGAGATAATTCCAAAAGTTCGTCTTCTTGCTATTTCTTCTATAAAACTCATTATTCAAAATTTTGTGCAAAAGTAACTTTTTTTTGCAGAATTTTCTGTTAATAGTCGCTTATAAATGTTGTGAAATAGTCTCGAATTGTTATTTTTGTCGATTACAACTTAAAATGTATGATTTATATGAAAATTAGTCGCCTACTTATTTTTGTTTTTTTAATAGCTCCGAGTTTTTTATTGGCTCAAACTAAGGAAGTTTTATTTACTATTGATAATCATCCTTATTATACAGATGAATTCGTTAGAGTGTACAATAAAAATTTAGATTTAGTAAAAGATGATTCTCAGAAAGATTTAGACAAATATTTAGATTTGTTTTTGGGATATAAATTAAAAGTTGAAAAGGCAAATAAAATTGGTTTGCAAAATGGTACAAATTATCAGAACGAATTAAAATCGTATAGAAATCAATTGTCAAAGAATTATGTAAATGATTCTAAAGTTACCAACGAATTGGTGCATGAAGCTTATGATAGAATGCAACAAGAAGTTAGAGCTTCTCATATTTTAGTTTTAGTAGATGAAGGAGCATCGCCTCAAGACACCTTAAAAGCATATAATAAAGTTCTTGATATTAAGAAAAGATTAGATGCTGGCGAAGATTTTATTAAAGTAGCACAACAGTTTTCTGAAGATCCTTCAGTAAAAGAAAACAATGGTGATTTAGGTTATTTTTCAGCTTTCAGAATGGTATATCCTTTTGAAAATGCAGCTTACAAAACTAAATCAGGTCAAATTTCAAAACCTTTTCGTACTCGTTTTGGATACCACATCATAAAAGTTATTGATAAGAGAGTAAATAGAGGAGAAGTTACAGTGGCACACATTATGATTTTAAAACAAAATGATGCTGCTCAAAATGAAAAAGCAAAAACTACTATTGATGATATTTATAAAAAAATTCAACAAGGAGAAAGTTTTGAAAGTTTAGCACAACAATTTTCTGAAGACAAATCATCATCTTCTAAAGGTGGTGTTTTACAACGTTTTGGTTCTGGACAGTTGAGCTCAGAAGAATTTGAAAATGTAGCTTTTGAGTTAAAAGATAAAAATCAAATTTCAGTTCCTTTTCAATCACAATTTGGATGGCATATTGTTAAATTAATCGAGAAGCATCCTGTTCGTACATTTGACGATATGAAATTTGAATTAGAGGAAAAAATCAGAAAAGACGAACGTTCTTTATTAATTACGAATTCGTTGGCTAAAAAATTAAGAGCAAAATATACATTTACTAAAGACTCAAAATTAATTGCAGCAATAAAAGGAGCAGTTAATGATGAGTTTTACACTCAAACTTGGGTTGTTCCTGAAAAATCAAAAGAATTAAATGGGGTTGTTTTAACCATCAATAAAGATAGAAAGATTAATTCTAAAGTATTTTTAGATTTTATTGCTTCAAAACAAAAGTCAAATATTAAAACAAAACCTGTTGCTAGATTAGTAGACGAATTGTTTGAAAAATTTGTTGATGAGCAATTAATAGCTTATTATAATGATAATTTAGAAAATGAATTTTCAGAATTTAAAAATGTAATGGATGAATACAGAGATGGTTTATTGCTTTTTGATTTGATGGAAAAAGAAATTTGGAACAGAGCTAAAAATGATACTATAGGATTAAATGATTATTTTAAAAACAACATCAAAAACTATCAATGGAAAAAACGATATAGTGCTGATATTTTATCATCAACGGATAGTAAAGTTGTTGAGAAAGCGCAAAAATTTTTGAAAAAAGGGAAATCTTTAGAATACATCAAAGAGCAATTAAATAAAGATGGGAAAGTAAATATCATGTCAAAATCAGGAATGTATGAAGAAGATTATGATGTTTTATCTCAATTTAAAGATTTGCCAAAAGGGGTAACTACTGTTGTTTCAAAAGATCAATACTTTTTTATTGTAAACATTTCAGATGTAAAGCCTGCTGGTTCAAAAGAGCTGTCTGAATGTAAAGGAAAAGTTATTAGCGATTATCAGCAATATCTAGAGAATAATTGGGTAGATGAATTAAAGAAAGAATTTACTATTAAGGTAAATCAAGATGTGTTTGCCAAAGTAAAAAATCAGTTGCATAACTAAATGAAGTACTGGATTCAAATAATTTTACTTTTAGTATTGGTTTCTTCGTGCGATTATTTCAAAGCGCCAAGAGAACCTAAAGCTATTGCGCGCGTGGGTAAAAGTTATTTGTACGAATCCGATATCGTAAATTTAGTACCAAAAGGAACTTCAAAACAAGATAGTATAGCTATTGTGAAATCTTTTATTGGTCGATGGGCAACTCAAAAATTACTTTTTGAAGCGGCAGAAAAAAATATAGGGAAAGATCAATTAGATGAATTTAATGTTTTAATTGAACAATATAAAGTTGATTTATACACCAAAGCTTACTTAGAAAATTTAGTTATTAGACAAGTAGATACTTTGGTTACAGACGATCAGATTGTAGATTATTACAATAAAAATAAGCAGTATTTTAAGAATTCATCCGAGCTAGTAAAATTGAGATATATCAATTTAGTTAAAGAAAATCCAAAATTTGCGAAAATTAAATCAAAGTTTAGTTCCTTTACCAAAAAAGATAAAAAGGAGTTAGAACAAATGGCAGTTCAGTTTAAAAGCTATGCTTTTAACGATTCTATCTGGGTAGATATTAATCAGGTTTATGAAAAAATTCCGTTTATTAATTTAGAAAATAAGCAGAAATACGTTTCAAGTGGAATGAATTTTCAGTACCCCGATTCAACAACTATTTGGCTAGTAAAAATTAATAATGTTTTGCCAAAAGATAGTGCAACACCTTTAGAGTTTTTAAAACCCACAATAAAACAAATTATTATCAATAATAGAAAATTAGAATTAATTAACACTTTAGAAAAAGAGATTACGAATGACGCAATCAAAGACAATAAATATGAAATTTATAAATAAGAGATTACTTTTTGCATTACTTTTTATTACATCAACAACAGTATTTGCACAGCCTAAGAAACAAAAAGTAGATGGAGTAATAGCAGTGGTTGGTGATTATGTTGTATTGGATTCTGATATCGATTTGGATTACATTACATTAAAGGCACAAGGAGTTGACGTTAAAAATATTACTCGTTGTGAGCTTTTTGGTAAACAATTAGAAGATAAATTATACGCTCACCAAGCTATTCAAGATAGTATTGTGGTTACAGATGCAGAAGTAAATGCCTATTTAAGTGAGCAATTAGATGCAGCCGTTGAACAAATTGGTTCAATGGAAAAAGTAGTTAAATATTACAACAAAAAAACGGAGGAAGAGTTAAGAAATCATTTTTTTGATGCTGTAAAAATGAACAAGCTTACTTCGCAAATGCAGAAAAAAATTGTTGATGGAGTTGAGATTACTCCAGAGGAAGTAAGAAATTTCTTCAAAGGAATTCCAGCTGATGAAATTCCAACATTTGGAGCTGAAATGGAAGTAGCTCAAATTGTAGTAAAACCAGTTATCTCTGAAGACGAAAAGAAACGAGTAATTGATAAATTAAAAGAAATTAAACAAGATGTGTTAAACGGTTCTAGTTTCTTTAGTAAAGCGGTTTTATTTTCTGAAGATCCAGGATCGAGTTCAAATGGTGGTTACTACAAAATGAATCGTAAAACTGCTTTTGTTAAAGAATTTAAAGATGTTGCTTTTAGTTTAGCTGAAGGTGAAATTTCAGAACCATTCGAGACAGAGTTTGGTTATCATATTATCATGGTTGATAAAATTAAAGGTCAGGAAGTAGAATTGCGTCATATTTTAATTGCTCCAAAAGTTTCAACTCAAGCAATGAAAGATGCAAAAGCTAAAATTGATGAAATAAGAACTAAAATCATAAACAAGGAAATTACATTTGCCGATGCAGCTAAATCATCGTCAGACGAAAAAGAAACTCGTAACAATGGCGGTGTTTTATTAAATCCAAGAACGATGGAGCCAAGATTTGAATTGACTAAAATGGATCCTGCTTTATATGCTCAAGTTTCTTCTTTAAAAGATGGAGAAGTTTCGTTACCAATTTTAGACGAAGAAAGAGGTTCAGGTAAGTTTTATAAAATAGTTACTGTTAATAATAGAATTGAAGAACATCAAGCGGATTTCTCTAGAGATTATCTTAAAATTAAAGAATTAGCTTTAAGAGATAAGCAAATCAAAGAAATTGCTAAATGGTCTGAAGAAAAAATCAAAGAAACTTATATTAAAATAAGTGATGATTATAAAGATTGTGAGTTTACCAACAATTGGTTAAAAAAATAAATTAACTAACCCTTTGAATTTTCAGAGGGTTTTTTATTATTTTAGAGGTTTAATAATTAAGTTCAATTTTCCGAATTCTAAATTCTAAATTCAATATGTCAGACGTAGCAGCCATTAAGGAATTAGTTCAAAGACAAAAAGCATTAAAACAAGAAATTGCTAAAGTAATTGTGGGTCAGGATGAAGTAGTACATCAAATTGTGATGAGTATTTTTTCTGGAGGTCACGCTTTACTTATTGGTGTTCCTGGATTAGCTAAAACTTTAATGGTAAATACCATTTCGCAGGCTTTAGGATTGAATTTCAAAAGAATTCAGTTCACACCCGATTTAATGCCTTCTGATATTTTAGGAAGTGAAATTTTAGATGAAAATCGTCATTTTAAGTTTATTAAAGGACCAATTTTCTCCAATATTATCTTGGCTGACGAAATCAACAGAACGCCTCCTAAAACGCAAGCTGCATTGTTAGAAGCTATGCAAGAACGTGCTGTTACTGTTGCGGGACATCATTATAAATTAGATTTACCCTATTTTGTATTAGCAACTCAAAATCCAATTGAGCAAGAAGGAACGTATCCTTTACCAGAGGCACAATTAGACCGTTTTATGTTTGCTGTAAAATTAGATTATCCAAGTTTTCAAGAAGAAGTTGATGTGGTGAAAGCAACAACATCCGATTTTAAACCTGTCGTAAATCCTTTATTCACTGCTCAGGAAATTATCGATTTTCAAAACGTAATTCGTAAAATTCCTGTGGCCGATAATGTAATTGAATATGCAGTTTCGTTAGTAAGCAAAACACGTCCAGATAATCCGCTTTCAAACGAATTTGTAAAAACGTATATTGATTGGGGTGCAGGACCAAGAGCTTCACAAAACTTAATTTTAGCAGCAAAAACTAATGCAGCTTTCAGTGGAAAATTTTCTCCAGACATCGAAGATGTTCAAGCGGTGGCAACCGGAATTCTTCGTCACAGAATCGTAAAAAATTATAAAGCCGATGCCGAAGGAATTTCGGAAGATGATATTATTAAAAAGCTGTTTTAAACAGCTTTTTTTATTACTTTAGTAAATCAATAAAGGAATTTGGAACCCAATTTAAAAGAAAGAATCTTCGGTTTAGACGCACTAAGAGCCGCTGCTATTTTAATGGTAGTGAGTTCACATGTGTTATGGATTTATCCAAAAAGCAACGCCTTTATCCCAACATTATTTGAACTTTTTGGATTTTGGGGTGTAGAGCTTTTCTTCGTTTTAAGTGGTTTTTTGATTGGTTCAATTCTGTATAAAACATTTGTCAATGAAAATTTTACTTTAAAATCAGTTTTTCATTTCTTAAAAAGACGCTGGTTTCGAACATTACCTAACTATTATTTGGTATTGATTTTAAACATTTTGATTGCTTTTTTTCTTGGATTCTCGATTGAAAATACAGGAAGTTATTTTCTCTTTTTGCAAAATTTCGCATCAAAATCACCTGCTTTTTTCCCAGAATCATGGAGTTTGTCTATTGAAGAATACACATACTTATTATTGCCATTCTCATTGTTTTTTGTGGGATTAATTAAGGTAAAAAACAAGTCGAAATTATTTTTATTGGTAATTGTAGCTTTGATTTTGGTTTTCTGGATGAATAAATTTTATTATCATTCCCAACATAAAATTTCGAATTTATCAGAATGGAATTTAAATTTAAAATCGGTTTTGATTTACAGAATTGATGCTATTTTAATTGGAGTTTTAGCCGCTTGGTTTTCTTTTAATTATAGTAGTATTTGGAAACAATTTAAAGGTATGTTTGCTTTGATAGGCTTTGGGATTTTGTTTTTTTTAATGTTTGGAATTATTCCACTGAATTTAACAATCGAACAGAATCCGTTTTTTTGGAATGTTTTGTATTTGCCAATTACTTCAGTAGCTTTTGCATTTTTGTTACCTTCCTTCTCTGAATGGAAAACGTACACTAATCCAGTTTTGTATCCTATTGAATTGATAAGTAAAATTTCATATTCTATTTATTTGCTTCATTACAGTGTTATACTTCAATTGTTGAAGGTTTTTATAGATACTTCTCAAATGTCTTCAACAGAACGTCACTTTTTTACTTTTATTTATTTAACCATAACTTTTTTATTGTCCTACATTTTGTACAGATTTTACGAAAAACCAATGATGAATTTGAGAGATAAACAATAATTTAGCTCACCTGTTTTGAGACTCTCATAAAATTGAATATTGTTTTTTGATAATTTAATAAAACTTTCATTTTAAATTACGAATTATTCAATATATTTTCATTTTATTCATTTTTATTGAAAAATAAACATCAAAATAGAATCTTTATAAATAATAATTCTTCTATTTAGGCTTTTTATTAAAAATTTTTAAATCTGATTAAGATTTATTAAATTTGTGCCACCAAAAAAATACAACAAACACTAATTAACTTATTTATAGTATGGCATTAGCTACTGAAATGAATCTTTATAAAGAGTATATTAAAGAAATTGAAGAAAGAAAAGGTCAAGGATTACACCCAAAACCAATTGATAGAGCTGATTTGTTAAACGAAATCATTGCTCAAATTAAAGATACAAACAATGCAAACAGAGAAGATTGTTTGAAGTTTTTTATCTATAACACTTTGCCTGGTACAACTCCTGCAGCTGGAGCTAAAGCAAAATTCTTAAAAGAGATTATTCTTGGTCAAGAAACTGTTGCTGAAATTACTCCTGCTTTTGCTTTCGAATTATTATCGCACATGAAAGGTGGACCTTCAATTGAGGTGTTATTGGATTTAGCTTTAGGAAATGATTCAAACATTACAAAGCAAGCAGCGGATGTTTTAAAAACTCAAGTATATCTTTACGATGCTGATATGGCTCGTATTAAAGAAGCTTTTGAAAAAGGAAATGCTGTTGCAAAGGAAATTTTAGAAAGCTATGCTAAAGCAGAATTCTTTACAAAACTTCCTGAAATTGCTGAAGAAATTAAAGTTGTAACATTCATTGCTGGAGAAGGTGATATTTCAACCGATTTATTATCTCCAGGTAATCAAGCGCACTCGCGTTCTGACCGTGAATTGCACGGTAAATGTATGATTACGCCTCAAGCTCAAGACGAAATTAAAGCTTTACAAGCACAACATCCAGATAAATCGGTAATGTTAATTGCTGAAAAAGGAACAATGGGTGTAGGTTCTTCTCGTATGTCGGGTGTTAATAACGTTGCGCTTTGGACAGGTAAACAAGCTAGTCCTTATGTGCCATTCGTAAATTTTGCTCCAATCGTTGCAGGAACAAACGGAATTTCTCCAATTTTCTTAACTACTGTTGACGTTACTGGTGGTATCGGTTTAGACCTTAAAAACTGGGTAAAAAAGACAGGTGCTAATGGAGAAGTAGTTCGTAATGAAAGTGGTGACCCAGTTTTAGAAGAAGTATATTCAGTAGCAACTGGAACGGTTCTTACCATCAATACAAAAACAAAAAAATTATACAACGGAGACAAAGAATTAATAGACATTTCTAAAGCATTTACGCCTCAGAAAATGGAATTCATCAAAGCTGGTGGGTCTTATGCGATTGTTTTCGGTAAAAAAATCCAAACTTTCGCAGCAAAAACTCTTGGAATTGAAGCGCCATTAGTTTACGCACCTTCAAAAGAAGTTTCGGTTGAAGGACAAGGTCTTACAGCTGTTGAAAAAATCTTCAATAGAAATTCCGTTGGAACTATTTCTAAAAAGGCTTTACATGCGGGTTCTGATGTTCGTGTTACTGTAAATATCGTTGGTTCTCAAGATACTACAGGGTTAATGACAGCTCAAGAATTAGAATCGATGGCAGCTACTGTGATTTCTCCAATTGTTGACGGAGCGTATCAATCAGGTTGTCATACAGCTTCAGTTTGGGATAAAAAAGCACAAGCTAATATTCCTAAATTAATGCAATTCATGAACGACTTTGGTTTAATTACAGCTCGTGATCCAAAAGGTGTTTATCATGCAATGACTGACGTAATTCACAAAGTATTAAATGATATTACTGTAGATGAATGGGCTATCATTATCGGTGGAGATTCTCATACAAGAATGTCTAAAGGTGTGGCGTTCGGTGCAGATTCAGGAACGGTTGCTTTGGCTCTTGCTACAGGTGAAGCTTCAATGCCAATTCCAGAATCAGTAAAAGTGACTTTCAAAGGAAATATGGCAAGTTACATGGATTTTCGTGATGTGGTTCATGCTACTCAAGCGCAAATGTTACATAAATTTGGTGGTGAGAACGTTTTCCAAGGAAGAATCATCGAAGTACATTTAGGAACATTAACGGCTGATCAAGCGTTTACTTTTACAGATTGGACTGCTGAAATGAAAGCAAAAGCTTCTATTTGTATTTCAGAAGATGAAACATTAATCGAATCATTAGAAATTGCAAAAGGAAGAATCCAAATCATGATTGATAAAGGAATGGATAATCACAATCAAGTGCTTCAAGGATTAATTGACAAAGCAAACAAGCGTATTGCTGAAATCAAATCAGGTGAAAAACCAGCTTTACGTCCTGATGCTAATGCAAAATATTATGCTGAAGTAGAAGTAGATTTGGATGTGATTAACGAACCAATGATTGCTGACCCAGATGTAAATAATAAAGACGTTTCTAAACGTTATACTCACGATACAATTCGTCCACTTTCTTTCTACGGAGGTGATAAAAAAGTAGATTTAGGATTCATCGGTTCTTGTATGGTTCACAAAGGCGATATGAAAATCCTAGCGCAAATGCTTAAAAATATCGAAAGACAACAAGGTAAAGTGGAATTCAAAGCGCCATTAGTGGTTGCACCTCCAACATATAACATTGTTGACGAATTAAAAGCTGAAGGTGATTGGGAAGTGTTACAAAAATATTCAGGTTTTGAATTTGACGATAACGCTCCAAAAGGGGCAGCTCGTACAGAATATGAAAACATGTTATATTTAGAGCGTCCAGGTTGTAACCTTTGTATGGGGAATCAAGAAAAAGCTTCTAAAGGAGATACGGTTATGGCAACATCAACACGTTTATTTCAAGGAAGAGTCGTTGAAGATACTGCAGAGAAAAAAGGAGAATCTTTATTATCATCAACTCCAGTTGTAGTTTTATCTACAATTTTAGGAAGAACTCCTTCAATTGAAGAATATAAGCTTGCCGTAGAAGGAATCAACTTAACTAAGTTTGCTCCATCTCACAAATTGTTGGTAGGATAATACAATCAATTATAATAATCAATTAAAAGTCTAAGTTTTACTTAGGCTTTTTTGTTTTTATCTGTTCATTTTTTTGTAAATTAGTGGGTTTAAAATAATTAACTAAAAATACAATACTATGGCATTCGATATTGAAATGATTGAAAAAATGTACGCTAACATGGCAGTTAGAGTGGATAAAGCTCGCGACATAGTCGGACGTCCATTAACGTTGTCTGAGAAAATTTTGTATTCGCATTTATGGGAAGGAATGCCAACTCAGACATTCACAAGAGGTAAAGATTATGTTGACTTCGCTCCAGATCGAGTAGCATGTCAAGATGCAACGGCTCAAATGGCTTTATTGCAGTTCATGCATGCTGGAAAAAAGACAGTTGCAGTTCCAACAACAGTTCACTGTGACCATTTAATTTTAGCAAAAAATGGTGCTAAAGAAGATTTAGCATTAGCAAATAAACAATCCAAAGAAGTTTTCGATTTTCTTTCATCTGTTTCTAATAAATACGGAATTGGATTTTGGAAACCAGGTTCGGGAATTATTCACCAAATCGTTTTAGAAAATTATGCATTTCCAGGAGGTTTGATGATTGGTACCGATTCTCATACCGTAAATGCAGGTGGTTTAGGAATGTTAGCCATTGGTGTTGGTGGTGCCGATGCAGTAGATGTAATGTCGGGTATGTCATGGGAATTAAAATTTCCAAAATTAATCGGAGTAAAATTAACAGGTAAATTATCTGGATGGACCGCTCCAAAAGACGTAATTTTAAAAGTAGCGGATATCTTAACTGTAAAAGGAGGAACTGGTGCTATTATGGAATATTTCGGTGAAGGAGCAGAAGCTATGTCTTGTACAGGAAAAGGAACCATTTGTAATATGGGTGCCGAAATTGGAGCAACAACTTCAACTTTTGGTTACGATGATTCCATGAGAAGATATTTAGCAGCAACAGGTCGTCAAGATGTGGTTAATGCTGCCGATAAAGTAGCTTCTTACTTAACAGCTGATGCTGAAGTATATGCCAATCCAGCACAATATTTTGACCAATTAATCGAAATTAACTTATCTGAATTAGAACCACACATTAACGGACCTTTTACACCTGATAGAGGAACCCCTGTTTCTAAAATGAAAGAGGAAGCAGCTCAAAA
>Ga0154533_125_pt1 | contig 25894 bp, 26 predicted proteins | sample RifGroF1_FD_105676 | JGI IMG/M metagenome (GOLD analysis project Ga0154533, IMG submission 105676) | Flavobacteria bacterium GWF1_32_7 | reverse complement strand
CAAACTCTTCATCGTATGTTGTTAAGTTGATAAATCAACTAATGTTTTCGATTCAAGTCGCTAGTCTTTTCAATGTTATTCGAAAAATCTTACTCTCTCTTAATTTTCAAACTTGCATTGCTGCAAATTTGTGCTGTCAATTCAATATGTCTATGAACGTGTCATTCTTTTTTTTGTTCGCCACTGTTTTAGTTAGCGGGTGCAAAAGTACAACTCTTTTTTAATCTGGCAAGCTTTTTTGAAAAAATTTTTTGTTTATTTTTTCCTGACCACTTACCCAATATTTTTAAGAACTTGCACTTCCCAATTCTTTCGTTTCGGGTCGGCAAAGATACTACCTTTACTTTTTATTATCCAAATCTTTTTTCAACTTTTTTTAAAGTTTTTTTGATTTGTTTAATCCTTCAGTTTGTGTATGAACTTCTGCTCTAATGCGGGTGCAAAAGTAGGAATCTTTTTTGTTCTCACAAGGCTTTTTAAATCTTTTTTTGATGTTTTTTTGTGTGTTTTTCTTAACTCTCTGATAACAAGGATTTAATATTAAAAGTTTTTTTTAGGGGTTTGTCGCAAGGAACACAAAGGTGGCGCAATGATCGCGAAGGGGATTGTTAAACATATAAGTCATATAAGTGTTTTATTACTTAATATATAATGGTGAAAAGTTCATAAGAAGGAAGATACCCCCCCTTTTATCTCTCTTCGAAGGGAAAATTTCTTCTACATATATATAGTAGTGTTTGTTTAACATATAAGTCATAGAAGTGGTTTGCTACTTATATATAGTGTGGTAAAAGTTCATAGAAGTGGTTGAATTGGTTTCAAGTTTAGAGTTTCAAGTTTCAGGTTGTGGGCTTAACTGCGTTAAGCGTTAGCCTGCTGCGCAGGAGATTTAGCTTCGCTGAACTGACGTTTCTATTCTGCGGAATGACAGCTCGCAGAGGCGAGGAAGAATTGCTCGCCTCGCGAGCCAGTGGAATGGTTATCTGGAATGCAAAGCGCCTTGACTAGCCCCGATGGGAGTGGAAATCCTTTTTTTGCTTTATTTCGACTTCGCTCAATTTGACAAAGCAAAAAAAGATTGTAGCGAACAGCGGGACTGTTAGTCTTTATGGAATACTAAACGCCTGCTTCTAAAAAAATTACTTCTTAGCTTCTGCGGTGGGTTTGGTTTTGATTTTGTTGATCCAGTGGTTGTTTAACTTATCGAAGTCGATAGGTTTTGCTGGTTCTTGCTTGGTTAATTGCTTTTGATTGAAGGCGGCGTTTAAGATTCCTTCTATTTGGTAATCTTCTTTTACGTCGTATGGTTTGTATTGAGTTTTTAAATTGATGTCGAATAAATAGGCGGTGGAGTTTGCCCAAAAGGCTTTCCAACTGCTTTTGTATTCTTTAATTAAATCGAAAGTCGTGCTTCCGGTTTGGCGGTAAATTAGTTTGACTAGGATTTGACCGTCTTTACGAGATAGTTTTTTTAAACGCGGTTCAAATTCTTCCTCCAAATATTTTTCTACTATTTTAAAGTATTTCTTTTTTTCGCGATTGGTTTTTAGTTTTGCCATGGTAGCATTTAACTGCGTTAATTTATCTGCTGTTAATTTAGCAAATGGATATACTTTAAAGATTCTTCTCTTTAATATTAACTTGGCTTTTTTATCTTCATCCATAGAATACACATTGTCTGGCGTGAAAATAATTTCCTTTAATTCGATAGAATATATAATAGACGAATCCTGTTGCGTCATTTTTAACGTATCGGTTTCGGTTTGAGCAAAAGATAAAGTAGTGATGAATAGCAAGAAACTACTTAAAATTAACTTATACATGGTGTTTGTTTTTATACTTTTTAACTCACTGCAAAAAGTAAACCAAATTTATTGAAATTATATGAAACTCTAATTACTTATTTATATTTTAGCAAAAAATTATAGTTACTATGAGTACAAAATCGATATTAAAGAAGTCGTCGATGACTTTTTTAGAAAATTATTTGAATAATGCTTCTCCAACAGGATATGAAGCGGAAGGGCAAAAACTTTGGATGGAGTATTTAAAACCCTACGTTGATACCTTTATTACCGATACGTATGGAAGTGCGGTTGGTGTTATTAATCCAGATGCTCCTTATAAAGTAGTGATTGAAGGTCATGCGGATGAAATTTCATGGTATGTGAATTACATTACCGATGACGGATTAATCTACGTGATTAGAAATGGAGGTTCGGATCATCAGATTGCGCCATCGAAGCGTGTGAACATTCATACGAAGAAAGGCATTGTTCGTGGTGTTTTTGGTTGGCCAGCGATTCATACTAGAGGAAGAAGCGGAAAAGCAGAAGAAACAGCAAAAATTGAAAACATCTTTATTGATTGTGGTTGCTCAACGAAAGCCGAAGTGGAAGCATTAGGCGTTCATGTGGGTTGTGTGATTACGTATCCAGACAATTTTGAGATTTTAAACCACAATAAATTTGTGTGTAGAGCCATCGACAATCGCATGGGTGGTTTTATGATTGCCGAAGTTGCGCGTTTATTAAAGGAGAACAAAAAGAAATTACCTTTTGGATTGTACATCGTAAACTCGGTGCAGGAGGAAATTGGTTTGCGTGGTGCCGAAATGATTACCCAACGCATTAAACCAAACGTTGCCATTGTAACCGATGTTTGCCACGACACCACTACGCCAATGATTGACAAAAAAATTGAAGGGGATTTAAAAATGGGACGCGGACCCGTTATTGCTTACGCTCCTGCGACACAAAACATTTTACGTGAAATGATTGTAGACACAGCAGTAGCAAACAAAATACCGTTTCAACGCCATGCTACGTCTCGCGTTACCGGAACCGATACCGATGCTTTTGCGTACAGCAATGGCGGAGTTGCCTCGGCTTTGATTTCGTTACCGTTGCGTTATATGCACACCACCGTAGAAATGGTGCACCGCGACGACGTAGAAAATGTAATTAAATTGATTTACGAAACGCTATTGAAAATTGAAAATAACGAAACGTTTAGTTATTTTAAATAATAGTTTTTTCTCATAAAATTTAAAAGTCCTCATTTTGGGGACTTTTTTTGTGCTTTTTTTTTAAGTTTTTGAAAATAGGCAGAAAATCTACAGTAAATTATTTGTGAGAATTTTGTTATATTGCGGAGGAAAATGAATTAATAAGTATTGTACTTACAAAATTGGGTAAATAAGGATGATTCTGTTAGAAATATAAACAAGTTGGACGAAATTAGAAAAAAAACGAATTCATAAATGGAAAGAATAAATAAATACGAAATTTTAATAGATTTTAAGAACTCTTCAAAAGCTAATTTATATAATGGCAATATTGATTACCTTGGTACCAAACGCTATAAAGATCATATTGTAATTACTGAAAATAAAATCACTATTAGCTGTTATCGTTCAGCAAAAATTGATCTTTCATCTGTTTTTTACAATCATAACAGTAGCCTATACAATCAAATTGTTAAATCATTAGCTTATTATTATGCCCGACTTGAAAAATTCGTTGAAATCACTAAAATAACAGTAAGTCATTCAAAAAACGGTAAATTAGAAACAAAAAAAAAACTTGAAAAAGAAGATATAAATCAAATAATTAATCCAAAGTTTAAATTTAAATATAGTTTTCAACAAGAGAAATTAGAAGTCATACTAAGCGAATCAGAAAAAGGAAAAAACATCCTCAATTCTATAACTTATTTAATCAAAGCAAATAATTCAGTTGACGCGTATGAAAAATTTGAGAGATTATGGAAAAGTTTCAATCCTTTATATAGGCAGATTGGACAACAAAGAACAGAATTCGATAATCTAGTACAAACAAGAACTTTTATAATTAATAATGCAACTGATTTTGCAAATTCTTTACCAAAAGTATCAGAACTATCACCTGAAGAATTTAGAAATCCATTGAGATGGAGAGCAATGATTTTAAACAATCACCCTACTCAAAATGATACTAATAGTTTTAGAGCATCAATTACAAGGTATTCAGATTATCGCATCATGAATGCCTATTTAGATACAATTGGCAATAGAGAACAATTTTTAAAAAATCTAGGTTATTATAACGAAGTAATTAACCATATTAATAATCACATTGAACATACTACTAAAATTGATATCGAACTTATTTGTATTTTAACATTACGATACATGTATTTCATACGAAATAAATCATTTCATGGAGAGAAAATGGATTCTACATTTAGAATTACAATAAATAAAGAGTTAAAAGAATTTGAATGGTTAAACGATAAGTTAGAACCTTTTATTTTTGATTTAATTAATAGTAACGATAAATTCTAAATAAAGCTAAAGTCTATTTTAATAAATTGATTTTTAAATAAATAATCTGCTTTTGTATATTTGACTTTACTAATAAATAAACTAAAGTTCCAAAAATCTCTTCTTTCTCAAGACAAGAGTTATAAAATGTGGAATTAAAAGAAATATGGCAAGAACACCAAGATGGAAAGTTGATAAATTTGAAAATGGAGTAGAAACCATTACACTTAGTTCATGGAAATATTTCCATGACTTTCTAAAAGACAAGAATCTTTTGGAAAAAAGAACATATATCTATAGAGGGCAAAAAGATAGTCTATGGCAAGTACAACCATCAATTCATCGTGGGCTAAAAAAAGGACTTTCTAAGTTAAAATACCTTGATGAACTGAAAAAACACTTAGATAATTTTAAATACTCTATCCGAGGTAGGGTACAAGGTTTGAAAGAAATTTTAAACGATGAAAATGAACTTTGGGCATTAGGTCAACATCATGGTCTAAGTACTCCTTTATTAGATTTTTCAACTTCTCCATATGTAGCTTGTTATTTTGCTTTTCAAGAAAAAGAGAATAATTCAAAATTTCGAACAATATGGATGCTTGCATCTATTGCTGTAGAAATGGAAATAGATGATCAACTAGAAATGTATCATCCTCTTTCAGATATCACTCCTAGACTTATAAGTCAAGATGGTTTATTTGTTAAATTTAATGTTAATAAAGACTTAAAAAGCATTATCCAAACCACAAAAAGTGAAAAAAAAATATTTTTATATGAAGTCCGAATTCCTGACAGAGATAGACATTTATGTCTAAAATCATTGAATAGAATGAATATTAATCATAAAACACTATTTCCTGATTTACTTGGAGCTAGTATTTATGCAAATCTCCATTTAGAAATAGATAAATATTAAACTATATATATAACTATTTAATATATTTCAAAAAAACAAAAAATCCCGCGAAAGCGGGATTTTCTTTTATCTTCTTTTACGAGCGTCTTTGACCAGTTTTATAATTTCTTCTGATTTTGATTGCTCGGCATATTCCTGAACGGTAATTCCGTTAGGATCTTCGGCTCTGTAATCGGCACCGTTTCTAATTAAGTACGAAATAATTTCGGTTTGTTTGTACAAAATAGCGTACATCAAAGGTGTTTTGCCACGCTCGTCTTTGTGGTTCACATTAACTCCTATTCCTACTAATTGTTGCACTTTTGCTAAATCGCCTTTACTAATGGCTAAATTTAACTGCGTTGGTGTAACTGTTACTACGGCAACCGAAGTTGTGTTTTTAGTTGTTGTACTTTCGCTTGCTTGTAACGCATTAGTAAACAACATGGCTACTGCGGGTAAGATTACCCAAAATCTGTTCGTTTTTTTCATGATGATTGATTTTTAATGATTGATATGAATAGGACGAACTCTTGCCTCATCCGTTACAGCTTTTTTAAAATCTAACATAACTTTAACAAACGGCATAAAAAAAAGCCGATGAAACACCGACTTTTACATTTGCTTAATAATTTATTATCTATTCTGTAAATAATTCAAAACATTTTTCTCAATTCTATCATTGATATTTGAAATATCCGCTTTTACAAATTTTTCTCCAATGATGTTTTCGAATAACTCAATGTAACGTTCTGAAACCGTTTCGATGTATTCATCCGTCATGTTTGGAATTTGTTGACCTTCTTTTCCTTGGAAACCGTTTTCAATTAACCAACGACGTACGAACTCTTTTGACAATTGTTTTTGTTCTTCGTTATTATCTTGTCTTTCTTGGTAGCCTTCTGCGTAGAAATAACGAGAAGAATCTGGTGTGTGAATTTCATCGATTAATACGATTTGTCCGTCTTTTGTTTTCCCGAATTCGTATTTGGTATCCACTAAAATTAAACCACGAGACGCTGCAATTTCAGTTCCTCTTTGGTATAATGCTCTGGTGTATTTTTCTAAAATTAGGTAATCTTCTTCCGTTACGATTCCGTTAGCTAAAATAGCTTCGCGCGAAATATCTTCGTCGTGCGAACCGTTATCGGCTTTGGTTGTAGGCGTGATGATTGGTGTTGGAAATTTATCGTTTTCTTTTAAACCTTCTGGCATTTCCACACCGCAAAGAACTCTTCTTCCTGCAGCATATTCACGCGCTGCGTGTCCTGATAAATACCCACGAATTACCATTTCTACTTTAAACGGCTCACATAAATGTCCTACCGCCACGTTTGGATCTGGAGTTGCTACTAACCAATTTGGTACAATATCGGAAGTTAATTCCATGAACTTCGTAGCGATTTGATTTAGGATTTGCCCTTTGTAAGGAATTCCTTTTGGTAAAACCACATCAAATGCCGAAAGACGGTCGGTAGCCACCATCACTAATAAGTCATCGTTGATATTGTAAACTTCTCTAACTTTTCCACGGTAAACCGATTTTTGACCTGGAAAATTGAAATTGGTAGTCGTAATTGTATTCATTATGTTGTGTTGTTGTTTGTCGTGCAAAAGTAAACTATTTATTTTCTTCCAAAAATTATTTCATAAAAAAAGAGAAGCTCTTTCGAACTTCTCTTTTTAAAAAATTGTATATGGCTTATTTAAAACGAATATTGTAAGTAGCGCCTATTCCTACTGTTTGAATATCAATATCATTTTCTGCAAATGTGTTTTGATAAAAAGCAAAAATATTCCAATCTCTATTGTGGTAACCAATTTGAGGATTTACATATAAACCTCCATCGTTATTTTCTACCTTAGTTAAGAATCCGTAACCTAAATCAGCACCAAAAAACAAACCCGTTGGTGTAAAATAGTAACGTAAAAATACCGCTGCTGGAATAAGTCCGAAATCTTCTAACTCATCTTTAGCAAAAAAGTGATTGTAACCCGTAGCTAAACCAATTCCGAAATTAGGATTAATTAAATATTGTCCTCTTAAATCAACACCTAAATTAAACGATGCGGCATCTCCAGCATCACCAACAGGAATACCTGTAGTTATACCTGCTTTTAACCATGAATTGTCAGCTGTAAGTTCAACTTCTGTTTCTTGACCAAAAATAGTGTTTAGTCCAAATAACCCAATCAATAAAAATAATTTTCTCATTTTTTTCTTTTAATATTAAAATGCAAATTTGAGTCAATTCCTTTCAAAAAGGATTACAGAATTTCTGCAAAGTGTTACATATTTAAAAGAAAAAAGCTTTTCTGGTTAGAAAAGCTTCAATCAAATTAAGAGTTAATCATTATTCTCAATACTCTTATACGCATCAATAATTTTCTTCACTAATCTGTGACGCACGATGTCTTTATCATCTAAATAAATAATTCCAACACCTTCTACATCTTTCAAGATTAGAATCGCTTCCTTTAATCCCGAAATGGTTCTTCGCGGTAAATCTACCTGACCTGGGTCGCCTGTAATCATGAATTTGGCATTTTTTCCCATACGCGTTAAGAACATTTTCATTTGGGAATGCGTTGTGTTTTGTGCTTCATCTAAAATTACAAAGGCATTATCTAACGTACGACCACGCATGAAAGCTAAAGGCGCAATTTGGATAATTCCTTTTAAAATGTAGTCTTCTAAGGTTTGTGGCGGTAACATATCGCGTAATGCATCATATAAAGGTTGCATGTACGGATCTAGTTTTTCCTTCATGTCACCCGGAAGAAATCCTAAATTCTCCCCTGCTTCTACCGCAGGACGCGTTAAAATAATTCGTTTGACTTGTTTTTCCTTCAAAGCTTTCACCGCCATAGCCACACCCGTATAGGTTTTTCCTGTTCCGGCTGGACCTATAGCGAACACCATGTCATTTTTGTGAATGGTATCCACTAATTTTTGTTGGTTAGGTGTCATCGCTTTAATTAGCTTACCTCCTATTCCATGCACTAAAATTTTATCTCTGTCGTGCATGTGTTCAGCGTCATGTTGATGACTTGTTTCTAAAACCCTCAAAATAACATTATCATCAATACTGTTGTAACGCGTAAAGTGATTCATTAATCTTCTGAAACGATTTTCAAACTCATCCAAGATTTCAGGCTCACCATACGCTTTAAGAGTAGTTCCTCGTGCTACGATTTTAAGTTTTGGATAATACTTCTTAATGGATTCAAGATGAGCATCTTGTGCACCCCAAAACTCTTTTGGAGCGATGTCGGTTAATTCAATTACTCTTTCGTTCAAAGGCTTTCTTTTTTTAATTATTTTTGAAACGCTAAAATTATAGTAGCTTTGCAATCAAATTTAGTAAAAACTACTGTTGTATTTCAAATAAGTTATAAACAAAAAAATGTCAATAATTACGCTAATTACCGATTTTGGACACAAAGACTACTTCGTAGGCGCTTTGAAAGGCAAAATTCTGTCGGAACAAAAAGAGGCTGTTATTGTTGATATTTCGCACGAAATTGACTTATTCAACACATTAGAAGCAAGTTACTGTATTGAAGCTGCGTATTCTAATTTCCCAAAAGGCACGATTCATATTATTGGTGTAGATAGCGAACGCGTGGGCGATACCCAACATATTGCGATGCAATGGGATGATCATTATTTTATTTGTGCCGATAATGGCATATTGAATACCTTAATTCAGAAGAAAATCCCACAGAAAATTGTTGCTATTACTATTCATGATAGATTGAATACCGATGTAAGCGATATGGATGTTTTTGCAGCCGTGGCTTGTCATATTTCGAGAGGTGGTTTGCTGAATGTAATTGGGAAGGAAATTCAATCCTTGAAATCGGTTAGTGTATTGACTTCATCAGTTTCTGATGATTTAACTGAAATAAAAGGACAAATCGTGTATATCGATTCGTTTGGAAATTGCGTTACTAATATTTCGCAAAAACAATTTAACGATACGATTCGAAATAGAAAATTTGAAATCATCATTAAAAATAAAAAGATAACCCGTTTGCACAAAAGCTATTCCGATTTTCCAGTTTCCGACACGAAGCAACTGAAAGATTTAGAAGGTGACTTCTTGGCTTTGTTCAACGAAAATGGGTATTTAGAAATTGCTATTTACAAGAGTAATCCTAAAACAGTGGGTTCTGCCGCTACGTTATTAGGATTGCATTTTAGAGATAGTATTTCGATAAAATTTAAATAAAACAAAACTATGTTCATAAGAATTGTAAAAATGCGTTTTCAAGAAGATAAAATCGAAGCTTTTTTAAATAATTTTGAAGAAGTGAAACATCACATACGAAACTTCGAAGGAAACCGTTTCTTAGAATTGTATCAAGACAAAAACGACAAACGTATTTTCTTTACCTATAGTTATTGGGAAAACGAAGAAGCGTTAGAAAAGTATAGAAAATCGGCTTTGTTTGATGGTGTTTGGACATACACGAAAACTCTATTCAGCGACAAACCAGAAGCTTGGAGCGTAGATAGATTGGTTACTTTAGAATAATTAAATGAAAGAACTAGAATCAATTTTAACTGATTTGACTTATGTTGAATCGATGTTTGGAGATAGTAAAAATTTCCATGGAACCTATACATTTGATAAACAAAAATCATTTACAGATATTTTTTTAGAAGCTAAAAACAAAGAAATTAGTAATGAACAATTAGAACTTTTAAAAAGTTATATTGAAAACTTTGTTACTAAACATGAAGAAATAAAAAACGTTTTCAAAAGGAACCTTTCAGGAATGGAAAATAAAATGAATGAAATTCTCTCAAATATTTTATATGAAGTTATTTATATTCCTAATCACAACAATAGATATAACTTTGTCGTTATTGCTTCTTCATTTCATAAATTTTTATTTTTCAAAAAAAATATAACTTTTAGAATAGAATATCGAAATGGAGTGATATCAAGTTCAAAGAAAACAAATAATGGTTTAGAAGAAAATTAATAAAAAAATAAATGAAAGCATTATTATTACGAGAAATAAAATCCTTTTTTGGTTCGCCGATTGGGTATTTAGTCATCGGGATTTTTCTTTTACTCAACGGCTTATTTCTTTGGGTTTTTGAAGGCGAATTCAACATATTAAACTCGGGTTTTGCCGATATGAGTCCGTTTTTCAAATTAGCACCATGGATTTTAATTTTCTTAATTCCAGCCGTAACCATGCGTAGTTTTTCGGATGAGAAAAAACAAGGTACAATTGAGTTATTGTTTACCAAACCACTTTCGAATTGGGACATCGTAAACGGAAAATTCTTAGGTGCGCTAGTTTTAATTATTTTGGCTATTGTTCCAACGATTATTTATGTATTGACGATTTCGCATTTTGGAAATCCGCAAGGCAATATTGATATGGGAAGTACGCTTGGTTCGTATTTCGGATTGTTGTTCTTAATTGCGGCTTACACTGCGATTGGAATTTTTGCTTCTACGCTTTCAGATAACCAAATTGTGGCTTTTATAATTGCTGTTTTTTGTTGTTTCTTTTTCTATTTCGGATTTGACGGTATTGCTTCTTTCCTTGGAAATTACAGTTCGATGTTTGCTGCTTTAGGAATGGATTATCACTTTAAAAGTATGAGTCGCGGTGTGTTAGATACGCGTGATATTGTGTATTTTGTGAGTGTGACGTTTTTATTTTTATCGGCAACGGTTTATCAACTTAAATCTTTGAAATGGTAATGAAAGAGAACAAATCAAAAGCTTTAAAACAATTAGGAATTGTATTTTTAGCGATTATCGTTATCAATTTAATCAGCAATTTCTTTTTCAAACGTTTCGACTTAACACAAGACAAACGCTATACTTTATCGGAAACAACTTTAAACATTATAAAAGATGTGGAAAGTCCGTTATACATTGAAGTCTATTTAGAAGGAAATTTCCCTCCAGAATTCAAGCGTTTACAAAACGAAACCAAACAACTTTTAGAGGAATTCACAGCGTATAATTCGAACATCATTTTCAACTTCAAAAATCCGATTGAAAAAGAGGAAACAAGAGTAGAGAAAATGAAAGAATTCTACGCAAAAGGAATGCAACCACTAAGCATCACGGTCGAAGATAAAGGAAAGCAATCGCAAGAAGTAGTTTTCCCATGGGCTCAAGCGACTTATGGTGATAAATTCACGAAAGTGGCTTTATTGAAAAACTTAATGGGAGCTTCAACCGAGCAAAAAGTGATTAGTTCGGTACAGCATTTGGAATTTGGTTTTGCGGAAGCTATCAATAAAATTTCGAAAGAAAAACAAAAGAAAATCGCTGTAATAAAAGGTAACGGAGAAGTGTTAGAACCTTTCATGGCCGATTTCTTAAGAACGGTTAAAGAAAGCTATTACATCGGACCTTTTACTTTGGATTCGGTAGCAAAACAACCTACTCAGACTTTAGAAGCGCTAAAAAAATACGATTTAGCAGTAATTGCAAAACCAACTGAAGCGTTCACAGAAGAAGAAAAACAAGTTTTAGACCAATTCATCATGAATGGCGGAAAAACCTTGTGGTTAGTAGATGTAGTTTCAGCCGACATGGACAGCTTGTACAACGAAACCGGTACTATTTTAGCCGCACAACGCGAATTGAACTTAACTGATATGTTCTTCAAATACGGAATCCGTATTAATCCGTTATTGATTAAAGATGAATATGCAACGCCTATTAAATTAGCATCAGGAAATCAAGGAAGCGAAACCCAAATGCAAGAATACACTTGGAAATTTGCACCGTTTATCTATCCAACTTCTACCAATCCTATCGTGAAAAATATGGAAGGGATTAAGTTTGAATTTGCTTCTCCAATCGAAATCTTAAAAAACGACATTAAGAAAACCGTTTTATTGAGTTCGTCTGAATATTCGAAAACCATTGGAACACCTACACCTATCTCATTAGAAATGGTTACAGAAGAAACCACTCCTGAAGAATACGAAGGAAAAGGATTGCTTCCAGTAGCGGTTTTAATGGAAGGAAAATTCAAATCAACTTACCAAAACAGAGTGTTACCATTTAAAGATAGTTCGTTCCAACCAACTGGAAAAGACAACAAAATGATTGTGATTTCGGATGGTGATATTATTAAAAATCAATTGGATAAAGGCGTACCATTAGAATTAGGTTTCGACAAGTGGACGAATCAATTATATGGCAACAAAGAGTTCTTGATGAACTGCGTAAATTACCTTTTAGACGACAACGGACTTATTAACATCCGAAGTAAAGATGTCGATTTACCGCTTTTAAACAAGGAAGAAGTATATAAAAATTACACCATGGCGCAAATGGTAACTGTCGGATTACCAATAGTTATTTTGGCTATCTTTGGATTTTTATTCACCTTCTTGCGCAAAAGAAAATACAGTCGTTAGTTGTTGATAATTTGTTTTTGCGTTTGAGTAGAATTAGAATATATTTGTGAAATATAAAATCAAATCACGATTTTAAAATACAAGATGATGAAGTTTATAGTATCGAGTTCGTATTTATTAAAACAATTACAAGTTTTAGGAAGTGTTATCAACAGTAGTAACACCTTACCTATCCTTGATAATTTCCTTTTTGAATTAGACAACAACCAATTAAAAGTTTCAGCTTCTGATTTAGAAACTACCATGACCGCTACGTTAGAAATTGATTCTACAAGTCAAGGAAGTGTTGCTATTCCAGCGAAACTTTTATTAGATATCTTAAAAACATTTCCTGAACAACCGTTAACATTTACTGTTGAAGACAATTCAACTGTAGAAATTAGCTCAAACTCTGGTAAATATGCAATTGCTTACGCACCAGGAGAAGAATTCCCTAAAGCAGTAGTTTTAGATGATCCTTCAAAAACATTAGTTCCTGCGGAAGTATTAGCAACTGCAGTAAGTAAAACCATTTTTGCTGCTGGAAACGATGATTTACGCCCTGTAATGAGTGGTGTTTTCTTCCAATTTTCACCAGAAGGATTAATTTTCGTAGCAACAGACGCTCACAAATTAGTAAAATACGCTCGCACCGATGTAAAAGCATCTCAAGTAGCTGATTTTATTATGCCAAAAAAACCTTTAAACATTTTAAAAGGAATTTTAGGTGCATCTGATTCAGAAGTTTCTATTGAGTATAACGATTCTAATGCTACGTTCTCTTTTGAGAATTATGTATTGACTTGTCGTTTAATCGATGGGAAATATCCAAACTACGAGGCGGTTATTCCAAAAGAAAATCCAAACAAATTATTAATCAACAGAGTTCAGTTTTTAAACTCGGTTCGTCGTGTGGCTATTTTTGCTAACAAAACTACGCACCAAATTCGTTTAAAAATTGCAGGAACTGAATTGAATATATCAGCAGAAGATATCGATTATTCAAACAAAGCAGACGAGCGTTTGACTTGTGATTACCAAGGAGACGATATGCAAATCGGGTTCAACTCACGTTTCTTAACCGAAATGTTGAATAATTTATCAAGTGATGAAATCCAATTAGAAATGTCGATGCCTAACAGAGCTGGAATTTTAACTCCAGTAGATGGTTTAGACGAAGGCGAAACAGTTACGATGCTAGTAATGCCAGTAATGTTGAGCAACTAATTTACAATATTTGATTTTACAGATTACAATCTAAAAATCTTATAACCAACCCTAACTAACTTTAAAAACCACTTAGCTTCGGCTTTAGTGGTTTTTTAATTTTTACTTAAACGCAAAGATTAAATTTAAACGCAAAGAACGCAAAGAACGCAAAGATTTTTCGCAAAGGACGCAAAGGAAAACTTGGTATAACTTCGTGCTACACTTTGTGAGACTTTGTGTAACTAAAAAAACTTCCAACTTCTAACTTCTAACTTCTGACTTTGATTTATCTTTGCAGGATTAAATTTAGAACATGATTCCACAAGAAACTATAGTTGCATTAGCTACACCGTCTGGAGCGGGTGCGATTGCTATTATTCGATTATCTGGTAAAGATGCTATTACGATAGCGGCTGACGTATTTCAATCGGTTTCAGGGAAGGACATTACGAAACAGAAAACACATACGATTCATTTGGGACATATTGTAGATAATGGCAAAGTGTATGACCAAGTACTACTTTCTATTTTCAAAGGTCCAAATTCGTATACGGGAGAAAATGTAATTGAAATTTCGTGTCATGGTTCTACTTTTATACAACAACAAATTATCCAATTATTACTTCGTAGAGGCGCCAAAATGGCTCAGGCAGGTGAATTCACCTTGCGTGCTTTTTTAAACGGGAAACTAGACTTATCACAAGCAGAAGCGGTTGCTGATTTAATTGCTTCGGATAACGAAGCGTCTCACCAAATTGCAATGCAACAAATGCGTGGCGGTTTTAGTAACGAGATTGCGAAACTTCGTGAAGAATTATTGAATTTTGCTTCCTTAATCGAATTGGAATTAGACTTTGCCGAAGAAGATGTTGAATTTGCCGATAGAACACAATTTCATGATTTATTAGAGCGCATTGAGTTTGTTTTAAAACGCTTGATTGATTCGTTTGCTGTTGGAAATGTAATTAAAAACGGTATTCCAGTAGCAATTGTAGGTGAACCAAATGTTGGAAAATCGACTTTATTGAATGCTTTATTGAATGAAGAACGCGCCATTGTTTCCGACATTGCAGGAACAACTCGTGATACGATTGAAGATGAATTGGTTATTAATGGAATTGGTTTCCGATTTATTGATACGGCAGGAATTCGTGAAACACAAGACCATGTAGAAAGTATTGGAATTCAAAAAACTTTTGAAAAAATTGAACAAGCTCAAGTTGTAATGTTCCTTGTTGACAGCACAGAATTAACAATGGAAAGCTTAGAACGTTTAAAAGTGGAAGTTGAAAAAATTAGAAACAAATATCCACAAAAAGCTTTACTTACGATTTTTAATAAAAAAGATAAACTAGATGAAAGTTTGCTTACTAATTTAAAATCACAAATTGAGAATTCAATTTTTATTTCTGCAAAACAGAAAGTAGGTATTGAAGAATTAAAAAATGAGTTGATGTCCTTTGTAAACACTGGTGCTTTGCGCAATAATGAAACAATCGTGACCAACACTCGCCACTACGATTCATTACTAAAAGCTTTAGAAGAAATTCAGAAAGTAAAATGGGGATTAGATTCAGGAATTTCTTCTGACTTAATGGCGATTGATATTCGAAGTGCATTATATTTCTTTGGTGAGATTACTGGCGAAGTTACCAATGACGAATTGCTTGGAAATATTTTTGCTAATTTCTGTATCGGGAAATAGAAGCAACACTTTTAATCATGCGGGATCGTTGAAACGAAACACTGATAGTGTCTAATTTTTCCATAAATTTGCACCGAAGCCCCACCATCAATTCAAAAAACAAACCTTCTTTTGTAAAAATTACTAAAGATGAATGATTACCAAATTATTTTTCAAAAAAGAGCTGCCGACTACCATTATGCCATGCAACAGTTTCCTGAAGCTAGAAAGTATGAATTCGACAACTTATTTTCAGGAATAAATTTTGAAAATAATTTTCATTTGTTGGATGTTCCTTCTGGGGGTGGCTACTCAAGAAATTATATTCCAAAAAACAAAAAAGTTACTTTAGGTGATTTCTCGGAAGGTTTTGCTATTGATGAAATCAAATTGGTAACTCCTGAAAAATTACCCTTTGAATCAAACACTTTTGATGCTGTTTTTTCATTGAGCGGTATGCATCACTTGAAAGATGTTCCTCAATTTATTAGAGAATGCTTGCGTGTTACTAAAACTGGTGGTTGTTTTATTTTTGCTGATGTAAAAAAAGGAACTAGTGTAGATGTATTTCTGAACGAATTTGTAAATACCTACAATTCTTTAGGACATAAAGGTGATTTTTTCCAAGAAACTTCTTTTAAAGATTTTACTGATATTCAATCTTGTATTAGTAATTGCCAATATAATGATTATCCTTTTTTATTTGATAATGTTTCAGAAATGATTACTTTTTTCAAACTATTCTTCGGTCTTGATAAAGCTACTGACTCTATTATTCATGAAGGAATTAAAAATATTTTGGGAATTAAAACCACATCAAAAGGTATAGAAGTCAATTGGGGTTTACTCCTATTTCAATTGAAAAAAGAATAAAGATAATTTTAGAACTGATTTAAGACTCGGAACCAGGAAGTTCTGATAGCGCTCTTAATCCCTCTTCTTACAACTTTCCAACTTTTAGGCTTGGTTTGTAAATGAGTAAGTAGATCTTTTATTGTTTCTAATTTAGCTGTTTCTAAAGTTCGATTATAAAATACAAATGGTTTTGTTTCTTTCTTAACCATTTCGGTATAAATTTCTAACCAATAAAAATAAACAGCTTGATTAAACACTTGCTTCTCTATTACTTCTATTAATTTATCATAAAAAATGGCAACGGAATTATCTTTAACTGGAATCTCGAATCCAAATTCCCGTGGATCTTTACCCAGAACAATAAGCGTTATTATTGCTCTGTAACATTTGGTGCATTGAGAACAATTTAATTTAGTATTTAAATGATGGTAACAAACTCGAAAAGGAGTTGGGATTTTCTTTTCTTCAAAATAATCACAAAGCAGTCGCATCTTATGAAAACGATTAGCTTCTTGACCATGATGAATTACATTTGTATTTCCCCAAGCTATAAAATTATCAATATAACTTGAACCCCATGGCATGGTTTCCTTTGTTGAATCTAATGTTGAACCGATATATACTTTTTCAATTCCGTTTGTATAAGCAATAGGTGCTAAAAGAGATGTCAGTGATAATCCATGCTGAAGAAGCGTCCACCAATCTTGTGTATTGTTATAAATTAACTTCTCAACCTTAAATGTATAAAAATCACGGACATTACTTCTCAAGAAAAGTTTCGGATTATCAATGGTCAATGGTAACATTCGATTAACTTCTTGAATTTTTTGCCATTGAGACGTATTGTCAATTTCTATATCCGCACCATGTATCGTAACCAATTGAATTTTATCACTATCCAATCTAGAATAGGTATAAAGTGCATCTACTCCACCGCTAAAAAGCATAGCTGATTGCTTAGCGTCATAGATAACATCTTCCAAATTTTCGACCAATAATTGTGAGTTCTTAGTAATGATTTCAGGATAAAACTTAGCAAACTCCGTCTTTATTCTCTCAATACTCAAATAGAAATTTTTATCTAATGTTTTCACTTTCAAAGTGGCACCAAGAAACCAACAAATCGGATATAAATTAGCAACAAAAGGAATGTTTAAAATCGAATCGGGAATATCTGCCAAATCAAAATCATACTGAACAAACAAATTTTCATTGAAATAAGGTTGAAATCGTACATGAGTTTCATGAAAATACTCCACCTTGTTTTCATTTAAATCTCTATTAGTATTTGTTAATATGATGTTTTTTATCATAGTTTGATTTATTTTAACTTTAAAAATCGTACTTTCCAAATTTACAAACTTATCTTGCCAAACAAACATATTTAATTAGAATTGTTAATTTTGAGAATCATGATTCAATTAATAAATTAAAATACTAACCTTTATTAAATCTCAAAAGAAGACAAAAATAAAATGGATTCACTAACACAAATTGTCCTCGGAATTGCCACAGCCGAATTGGTTGCTGGTAAAAAACTGCAAAACAAAACCTTTTTGTATGGCGCAGTTTTGGGTACGATTCCCGATTTAGACATTGTCGTTGGGAAATTTCTGAGTGATGTTGGAGGTGTCGCTATTCATAGAGGCTTAAGTCATTCCCTGCTCTTTTTTGTATTTTTATCGCCTGTTTTGGGTTGGGTGATTTCTAAAATTGAAAAGAATAAAATTAGTTTTAAAAGCGCTTCTTTATTGGCGTTTTGGTGTTTGACAACCCATGTTTTGTTGGACTTGTTTACCTCTTGGGGAACGCAAATTCTTTGGCCTTTTGATTACCGATTTGCCTTAAAAACGATCTTTGTGATTGATCCATTGTATACAATTCCGCTATTGATTAGCTTGATTTTTGTTTGGAAAAACAAAGACTCTCAAATACGAAGAAAATATGTAATTCGAGGATTGTTGATTAGTTCATCTTATTTACTTTTGACTTGTGTTTTAAAACTTTTTGCGGTGCATCAATTCGAAACCGCGTTACAAAATCAAAATTTAGTACATCAAGAATTGATTGTAAAACCAACCGCCTTCAACTGTATTCTTTGGAACGCCAATATATCTACTTCAAAAGGGTATTATCTTGCTGATTATTCATTATTTGATTCCCAACCGATTCGCTTTACTTTCTATACCAAAAATAGGAAATTGGAAGAAAAATTGGTAAATTCGTATGATTTTCAGCAACTTAAAAAAATCAGTGAAGGTTGGTATTTGGTTACCGAACAAAATAATCGCTTATATTTTAATGATTTGCGATTTGGTTTATTGAATGATTCACCTGAAAATCCTCAATTTGCTTTTAGTTACCAAATGATTCCAATATCTGATGGAATATATTGGGCTGAGGAAGTTCCAAAAGCCAAAAGAGACGGAAAAGCATTGCTAGAAAAGATTTTTACACGATTAAAAGGAAATTAATATATGGCAAAATATTCGGTAGTTTTTAATCCATCTGAAACTGTCATTGAAGCAGTTAAAGAACTCAAAGAACAATTGAGCACTAAAATTGGGTGGTTTCCGAGTAAGAATTCCTTGGCACATATAACTATTTGTGAGTTTGATTACGAACTCCCTACGTATGAAAATATAAAATCAAGAATCACAACGTTTTGTCGTTATCAAAATCCTTTTGATGTAACTTTTAACGCATTTGAAAATTTCACGAATGGTGCTTTTTTTATTGCTCCCGATACCGAAAGTAAAAACAAAATGGCTGATATCATGAAGGAAATTCCGAAACAAATTCAATTTCCGGTCAACCATAAAAGTTCGGAACCGCATATTTCAATTGGAAGACAACTTAGTGCAGAACAGCTTAAAGAAGCATACAATATGTTTCAAGAAATTAACTTAAATTTTACTTGCGAAGGTATAACGATTCGTGTTTTTAATCCCGAAAGAAAACAATATGATGTGTTAGAAACGATTCCTTTTAAGGGTGAAATTTCTCCAATAAAGGATGATTGGACTTTGTTTTAAACTACTCTTTTGTACTCATTTTAATCTGCAAATGATTCAATAATACTTGATATTTACTGATTTCTCGCATTACTACTTCGTCATCCGTAGCATCAATCATTTCATCTAAATCATCACTCACTTCAATTAATTTAATACTGGCTTCCGAAAAATTATTTATCGCCATATTATCAATAATAAATTGAATATCTTTCTTTATCTCTGAAAATTTATCTTCCATTTCTATTTTATTTTCCTCTTAACAGATTAATACTTACCGTTGCATAATCGGTTTCGGGATATTTTTTAAAGTAATCAGCATCCGAATGCAATCCAGCTTCAGCCGCTATTTTTTGTAACACCTCAATTTCTACAATAAACTGATCCGAAAACCCATGCGTAGCATCATAAGCCGTAGCAGCAGTTTTCCCCAGATTTTTAGCTGTTAATTCGGTTGCTACGGTATGCAATTCGATAATTAAAAGTCCAAATTTACGAACATACGGACTCCATTTCATAAAATGTTCCAATAAATTATCTTCGACATCGTTGTTTGAAATGTGAACACCTCGATGTGCAAAAGCTCCGGCAGAAGTACTTACTCTATCTTTTGTCTTATTTTTCGGATCTTCCCAAATGCGATTGTGATCCAAAAAGGTGCGCACATTCAACAAATCTTTCAAATCGATGTTGTAATTCTCTTGCAAATCGCTATTCAATAAATCCGGATTTCCTATGTCGCCCCAAATGACTTTTGCCCAAATATCGGCTTTAATTAGATTCGCTCTCGTGACTTTCAAAGCAGCTTGGTTATAATCCGCTCCAACCAAAAACAAAGGGTAATCATCTAACATTTTCCCTCGTAAGGTTTGGCGCTCAATGACTTCAAAAATGTGTTGTAAAAAAGCGCCATTTCCACAACCCATATCTAAAATTCCTTTGGGTTGTTCGGCGATAGGTTTATTAAAAAGTTCGATAATAATATCATCAATTACTTTGAAATAAGTGGCATGCGCTCCACCGCTTCCCCAAACATTCATTTCGCGATTGACGTGAATTTCGTCTTCGTTTTTAGCGATATTTCGCAACTCACTCGCATTTCCAAACAACAAGCTATCAATATGTTTGAACATTGGAAGATAAGAAACCGTCACACCATAAGCCGAAGCGCGTTTGGCGAAGAAAAAACCATCTTCTGTAAATTGATAATTGTCGTTTTTCTTAGAAAACCATCCCAAATGCACAAAGAAATCCAGAATTTTAGCAAATGCTTCGGGATGTTTATGAAATTCATCCGCACGGAACGAACTTTCCATGAAATATTTGTGAAACATGCCAGTCATTCCTAAGTTGACCACAATTGGACCAACCAAATAGCCTTCAATATGCGTTAACATTTGCTCTTGAATGACTCTCAAATTTTCATCTTCTTCAAAATGAATATGATAATTTTCGGTAAATTTCTTTAAAATGGGTTCCAATAATGTGATGGAATCCGAATCCATTTTGTTCGCTGTAAATACCGAAGTTTGAGTCAAAAGTTGGAACGTATCTTCGTAAATAGAAACAAGCGAAAAAACGAATTCGCTGATTGGCAAAGTTGAAATCGTAACGCTTCCCGATTTATTATCTACTTCGTATTTCAGAAAACCCTGCGATGCCAAAACGCGTAATGAGACATTTAAATAACCTTCGTTAGCTTTAAATTCATCTGTTAATTGAGCTAAAGTTGACGTTTTTTCTTTTAAAAGATGCGGTAAAATTCCTTTTTTGAATAAAGAATAAGCAACCGGAACAACAACTAATCCATCTAAATGTCTAAAAATAGCTTCGCGTAATTGGTTTCGTTTCATCATAAATTGAGTGGTTTATTCTCAAATTTATGAAAATTCTGATTCACTTTACAATAAACTTCTTTTTATCTCGGCAAAGGAAGTGGAAGTTTGGATAAGTTTTAAAATGATTTCTTTTCGAAGTTCCTCCAAATCATCATAATCCAAATATTTCGCCCAAGCATCTGATTCTAAAATTTCTTTTATTTGTCGAATGATTTTTGCCGTTTCGGGAGCATTTCGTAAAATGGCTTTTCCGTCGAATTTTGGATTGTTTTTGTGTTGAAAGGTTACTTCCTTGGTATCGAAATTTACTTCTACATAAAAAAAGTTTTCGGTTTCATTATTTGGATAAAAATCAGTCCACTTGGCATAACCAATTCGTTCTTTCTGATTCGGATTTTTAATTTCAGAAATCAAACGCCATCTGCAATTCGCAGCTCTTCCCCAATGATTCGAAATACGATAAACACCTTCATCCATAAAACAATACCCACTACCCGATTTGCTTTTGTAATGCCAATCTATAGTAGGAATCGAAGCGGAATCAACTTCGGTAAACTCGCAAAAAGTGTGTTTGTGGAAATTAGTTTTATTGTATTTTTTTAAGGTCATAAAGCGTTAATTCTATTTCTTTGTAACAAAAGTAACATTTGATTTTTAAAGATTCGTCGTATCTTTACAAAAAGGATTACAAATGAGAGATATTTTAGATCAAGCGTACAGCTATATTTTTGAGGAAGCTTTATTGGACGAAATTGCGAAAGTTGCCGTTTACAAAGAATTTAAAGCCGACGATTACCTAATTGAAATTGGGGATTACATCAAAACGATGCCACTTTTATTAACTGGCGCGATTAAAATATTGAGAGAAGATGAAAATGGCGATGAATTATTGTTGTATTTCCTAGAACGTGGCGATACTTGTGCCATGACCTTAACTTGTTGCATGGGACAATCGAAAAGTCGCATTCGTGCAATTGCAGAGACCGATGGCGCGATGCTAATGATTCCAGTAGAAAAAATGGAAGAGTGGTTGACCAAATACAAAACGTGGAGAAACTTCGTTTTTGATAGTTATAATGTGCGTTTAAACGAAATGTTAGAAGCTATTGACACCTTGGCTTTCATGAATTTAGACGAACGTTTGTACAAATATTTAATCGATAAAGCGAAAGTAATTGGCGATACCGAAATCAAAAATACGCATCAAGAAATTGCTTACGAAATGCATACATCAAGGGTTGTAATTTCCCGATTATTGAAAGCGTTAGAGTTGCAAGGAAAAATCAAATTACACCGAAATAAAATCGAAATCCTTCAATTCTAATGGAGATTTTAGGCTACGTTGGTGCATTATTTATTGGCTTAGTTTTAGGACTAACAGGCGGTGGTGGCTCTATTTTGACAGTACCCATTTTAGTGTATTTAATGAGTATAAGTCCCGTTACTGCAACAGCTTATTCGTTGTTTATTGTAGGAACAACTTCTACTTTTGGCGCGATTCAAAATTATCGAAAAAACTTAGTAGATATTAAAAACGGATTCATTTTTGCGATTCCGTCTTTCATAGCGGTTTACTTGACTCGAAAATATATTGTACCCGAAATTCCTGAAATCATTACAGAATCACCAATACTCATCACGAAAAACACGTTTCTAATGTTGTTTTTTGCAGTTATTATGATTTTTGGAGCACTATCAGTATTAAAAAAGAAAAGTCAAGATACCAATAACGAAGAAAAGAGAAATCTAATTCTAATCGGAATTCAAACCTTCACTATAGGAATTATCATTGGGTTAGTAGGAGCTGGTGGTGGATTTTTAATTATTCCATCCTTGATTTTATTTGCCAAATTACCGATGCGAAAAGCCGTTGGGACTTCCCTATTCATTATCGCTATGAACTCATTGGTAGGATTTATCGGTGATGTGCAGAATTTGGAAATCGATTGGGTATTTTTGTTAACGTTTTCAGCTATTTCAGTAGTTGGAATTTTTATCGGAATGTACCTCACAAAATACACGAATGAAAGCCAATTAAAGAAGATTTTTGCTTACTTTGTATTAGTAATGGCTGCCATTATCTTGTTAAAAGAAATGTAAATGTAACTTTAGGCACAGAAGAATTAAAAATTAGAGAGTAAATTTGTAAAAATAAAATTCACAAATATGAAAATCGAACAAATATATACAGGATGCATTGCGCACGCGGCGTATTACATTGAAAGTAATGGTGAAGCGGCAATTGTAGATCCATTAAGAGAAGTACAACCTTATATCGATAGAGCGCAAAAAGATAATGCTAAAATCAAATACATTTTTGAAACGCATTTTCATGCGGATTTCGTTTCGGGACATTTAGATTTGGCTAAGAAAACAGGAGCATCTATCGTTTATGGTCCAACAGCAAAACCAAATTTTGACGCTATCGTTGCTATCGATGGACAAGAGTTCAAAGTAGGTGGTGTTTCGATTAAAGCCATTCACACACCTGGTCATACGTTAGAAAGTACGTGTTATTTAGTTACTGATGAAACAGGGAAACAACACGGAATTATCACGGGAGATACTTTATTTATTGGCGATGTGGGTCGCCCTGATTTAGCTCAAGAATTGGTGGAAGATTTAACACAAGAAATCTTAGCAAGTCATTTATATGATTCTTTACGTAATAAAATCATGCCTTTAAGCGATGATTTAATTGTGTATCCAAATCACGGTGCTGGAAGCGCTTGTGGAAAAAATATGAGTAAAGAAACTACGGATACTTTAGGTAATCAAAAGAAAGTGAACTATGCATTGAGAGCCGATATGACGAAAGAAGAATTCATCAAAGAATTGTTAGATGGATTAACGCCTCCTCCGGCTTATTTTCCTCAGAATGTATTAATGAACATTCAAGGCTATGAAAGTTTAGATGCGGTGATGTCAAAAGCAGAAACACCATTACATCCTAAAGAATTTGAAGCGGTTGCCAATCAAACTGATGCTTTGGTTTTAGATGTTCGAAACGAGAATGATTTCGTAAAAGAACATGTCCCAGGTTCGATTTTCATTGGATTACACGGACAATTTGCTCCTTGGGTAGGAGCTTTAATCAGAGACACTAAACAACCTATTTTATTAATTACACCAGAAGGAAAAGAAGTAGAAACCATCACCAGATTATCGCGTGTTGGGTTTGATAACACCTTAGGATTCTTATTAGGTGGAATCGAAGCATGGAAAGCCGCAGGTTACGAAACCGATAGCATTGAATCCATTTCACCAGAAGTTTTCGCAGCACAATACGAAACCGCTCCTGTAATCGATTCAAGAAAACCAGGTGAATATACAGCCGAACATGTTGTAAATGCTAAAAACATCCCATTAGATTACGTTAACGAACAATTAGCCGAAGTACCAAAAGACGAAAAATTCTTCATTCATTGTGCAGGCGGTTATCGTTCGGTAATCATGTCGTCTATTCTAAAAGCAAGAGGCTACCACAACATGATTAACGTTGAAAAAGGAATGGCAGGCATCAGAACTACTGATGTTCCTTTAACGGCATATGTTTGCCCAAGTACATTGAAATAAAATAGTTTAAAATAAAACACAGAAATCCGACTTCACAAGGGTCGGATTTTTTTATGGGCGTTCCCCAAGGGTCGGGCTATCCGCACTCGCTTTAATTGGTAGCCTGAGGTTCTCGAAGGCAACCAATTAAGAGCTCAGACAACTGCTACTATCCCTAACGCAGAATTGGTTTTCAGTTGAAATTTATTGTAAAATTATTCTAAATTTGTTTTATAGTTCATTGTGGTCACGGATTTTAAATCCGCGATATCGGAGGATATATTGTTACTATTAAAAATGGTGTAGTAGTTAAAAGAGAATTGTATTCAACATATATAAAAAGAAAAAAATGAGAAAAAATCTAGCATTTGCTTTCTTCGTGATTTGTTTATTTTCTTGTAATGAGCGATTAGAAGAAAATAGAAAAGAAATTAAGCAAAATAATCTTTCGGGAATAAGTACACATGATGTTTATTTTGAAAAATTTTTAAATATTGTAGAAATGGATAGCTTAAAAGGTAAAATTAGAAGAGAAGGTGATACAATAGCTTTTCAGAAATTAAAAGAAATTTATTATAATAGTGGATATGAAAATGAATTTTTTTATTATTCAATGTTTATGGCTAACACTTATGAATATAGTTATGCGTTTTATACAAGTTATTCTATATTGATGACAGATATTATAACTGAAAAAAATAAGGTTAATAATATATATGCTAATTATTATCTTCTTAAATCTTATGAGCTCGGTTATAAAGATGCTTTAAGTACAATTGAAGAAAGATTTGGAAAATCTGCAAAAATTACCAGCTCTAAAGATTATCTTAAAAATAACTATGAAATTTTGTTTGGAATGAATAATAGATAGTTTAGATAATATTTCAAATCTAACCTTCCGCTAGCGCGAGCGTCCCGCTCGTGCACACAAGACAAACGAAATCCACGAGCGAGACGCTCGCGTAAGCCTTTCATTAAGTATAAAAACAACAAAACCACCCTATTGAGGTGGTTTTTTATATATAGAGTCCCATTGGGATGCTATATTGGTAACAAAAAAGCCCTATCATTACTGATAGGGCTTTTCAAAAGAAAGGCGGCGACATACTCTCCCACATAACTGCAGTACCATCTGCGCAATCGGG
>Ga0154533_118_pt2 | contig 31021 bp, 25 predicted proteins | sample RifGroF1_FD_105676 | JGI IMG/M metagenome (GOLD analysis project Ga0154533, IMG submission 105676) | Flavobacteria bacterium GWF1_32_7 | reverse complement strand
CTTCGCAATTCAATCGTATGAGCGTTCTGCGGCTGCATGGGAAGCTGGTAAGTTTGATGCAGAAATTGTTCCGGTAGAAGTTCCTCAAAGAAGAGGAGACGCTATCGTAGTTACTAAAGACGAAGAATTCACAAATGTTAAGTTAGATAAAATTCCATCATTGGCTGCGGTTTTCACAAAAGAAGGAACAGTTACAGCTGCTAACGCTTCAACTATTAATGACGGAGCTGCGGCTTTAGTTTTAATGAGTGAAGAAAAAGCACAATCTTTAGGATTAAAATCTTTAGCTTACATTAAATCATACGCTGATGCGGCTCAAGAACCAAAATGGTTTACAACTGCACCTGCAAAAGCATTACCAAAAGCATTAGACAAAGCTGGTTTAACAGTTGCTGATGTTGATTTCTTTGAATTCAATGAAGCTTTTGCTGTGGTTGGATTAGCTAACGCACAAATCTTAGGATTAGAAAATGATAAAATTAATGTAAACGGTGGTGCAGTTTCTTTAGGTCACCCTCTAGGATGTTCTGGAGCTAGAATTATCGTTACTTTAATCAGTGTTTTAAATCAAAATAATGCTAAAATTGGTGCAGCTGCTATCTGTAATGGTGGTGGTGGTGCTTCGGCAATTGTTATTGAAAGAGCATAATTTATAACTTTTATTAATGGTGAATTTTGAATTTTAGTTACATTTGTAATTAAATTCTTAATTCATCATTTCTTATTTAGACCAAACATGTTTGGAATTTGTAATTTAGCCATAGTACCCGTAAGAGCGGAAGCCAGTGACCGAAGCGAACAAGTTTCGCAATTGCTCTTTGGCGAACACTTTAAAATTATTGAAATGACTGCCAAATGGGTGCAGGTAGAATTGGCATTTGATAATTACATTGGATGGATTGATGCTAAACAATATCAAGCTATAACCGAAGAGCATTATAATATTTTAAACGATACTCCTATTGTTTTGAATGCTGATTTAGTAGAATATATTACTGCTCCAAACAATCAATTAACTTCGATAACATTAGGCGCTTCGTTATCATTTTTAGATAATGAAGAGATTAACACCAACAAATACAGTTTTGAAGGCATTAAAGTTTGCGGTCAAAAACCAAAATCAGATTTAGTTAAAACCGCTTTCATGTATTTGAATGCGCCTTATTTATGGGGAGGGAAAACGCCTTTTGGAATTGATTGTTCTGGTTTTACTCAAATGGTTTACAAATTAAATGGGTACTCACTTTTAAGAGATGCTTCGCAACAAGCCACTCAAGGGGAAGCTTTAAGTTTTATTGAGGAAAGTGAACCAGGTGATTTGGCATTTTTTGACAACGAAGAAGGTAATATTATTCACGTTGGAATTATGATGGAGAACAACTACATCATACACGCTTCAGGAAAAGTACGAATTGACCGTTTGGACCATTTAGGAATTTACAATGCAGAGGTCAATAGACACACACACAAGCTGAGAGTTATTAAAAAAATAATATAAAAAAATCCCGATTTTCATCGGGACTTTTTGTTTTAATTGATGGCTTTTGCTTTTTCAGGCTGACCTGTAATTTCGTAAGACATTTTTAAAATGTTTTTTAAATTTACATTGCTTGAATCTATTGAATATGCTTTTTCAAAATCAGGCAAAGCTTTTAAAAACATATCTTTCCTTTTCTTTACAAGTTCATCATATTTTTTTGGATTATCTCTAGAACTATTGATTTCATTTACAATTTTATCTTCATCAGCTAACATAGCATAGCCCGAGTTGTAATAAATTTGAAATTCTCCTTTCTTTAATTCCTCATCATTTGGAGCTAATATTCTTGCTTCTGAATAAGTTGACTTAGCTTTTTCTAATTCTGAATTTTGAGAATAAATTAGAGCTAACAACTTTAAAACATCTGCCTTTTTGGTTGAATTTTTAACATCCTTTGGTTTTTCATGCGATCCTAAAGAAATATATTGTGTTCTGTCTGCTCTTGAATTAAATTCTTCTTCACTTCCATTTGCTTTATTGATGGCATAAAAAGTAATTCCGTTATTTAAATAATCACTAGCAGCGTATTCTTCATATAGTTTCTGTGCCAACTTATAATCCTCAGCTTGAACCGCTAAAATACAAGCGTTTTTAAGCGACTTCCCTTCTTCTTTAGGATCAAAAGTATACAATGAATAAAACAATGCTGAAGCTTCTTTGAATTTAGATGTATTATTTAAATTCATTGCAATAGCTGACAATTCTTTTTTGAAATCACCTTTTTCTTGAATTAATTCATCTGTATAAATCTTTTTTCCTGATTTTTTTTCAAAATCTAAAGTCTCATTAATAACTTCCCCATACTCTTTAATAAACTCCGGTTTATACAAATTCATTTGATCTTGCATAGTTGCTTTTGCACCTTTTGAAGCCAAAACTATCGTTGGATACATAGTTTTATAAAATTTTGCATATACTTTATCTGATTCTTCAGTGGCTAAAGATTGTAATGCATCACTTGCAGTTTTATACTCCTGTAAATCTTTGTCAGAAATAGTTTCTTTAGCATAAATCTTTTTTAAAACTTTAAGCTCGTCTTTTTGAGCAAATGTGGCAACTGACAATAAAAGTGTTGCACTTAATAGTAATTTTTTCATTGTTTTAAAATCTGGGTTAAACAAAAGCCCAAAATAAATTTGGGCCTTATCTTATTTATTCTTGTATTTCTTCTTCAGTTGAATCAATATCTGTGCCAGTTTCAGCATCCAAAATATCTCCATTTTCATCTAGGACTACTTCTTCATCTTCACGAAGTACCTTTGTTACCGCAGCGATTGAATCGTTTCCTTTGATGTTAATTAGTCGAACTCCTTGCGTTGCTCTTCCCATTACTCTTAAATCAGAAACCATCATTCTGATAGTTAATCCTGACTTGTTGATAATCATTAAATCATCAGCATCCGTAACGTTATTAATTGCAATTAAAGCTCCGGTTTTCTCAGTAATATTAAGAGTTTTCACACCTTTACCTCCACGATTCGTGATTCTGTATACATCTTCTCCATCGTCATCTACTAATTTGGTACGTTTTCCGTAACCATTTTCAGTAACCACTAAGATTTGAGATTCTGTAACGTGATCTTTATCGATAGAAACCATTCCAATTACTTCATCTTTTTCATCAGCTAAAGTAATACCTCTAACTCCTGAAGCCGTTCTTCCCATTGGACGTGTTTTCTCTTCTTCAAAACGAACTAATTTACCAGACTTAACTGCCAATAAAACTTGACTGTTTCCTGTAGTTAATTTTGCTTCGATTAATTCATCATCTTCTTTAATCGTAATCGCATTAATTCCGTTTTGACGCGGACGAGAATATTGTTCTAATGGTGTTTTCTTAACTTGACCTTGTTTCGTAGCCATAATCACATAGTGACTATTGATGTAATCTTGGTCTTTTAAGTCTTGTGTACAGATGAATGCTTTTACTTTATCATCACTTTCGATATTGATTAAGTTTTGAATAGCACGACCTTTACTTGTTTTTGTTCCTTCTGGAATTTCGTAAACACGCATCCAATAACATTTACCTTTTTGAGTAAAATACATTAAATACTGGTGATTTGTTGCTACAAATAAATGCTCTAAGAAATCTTGATCTCTAGTTCCAGCCGATTTTTGTCCAACTCCTCCTCTATTTTGTGTTTTGTATTCCGATAATGAAGTACGTTTAATATAACCTGCATGAGAAATCGTAATTACAACACTTTCATCAGCAATTAAATCTTCGATACTAACATCTCCACCAGAATATTCGATTTGCGAACGACGCTCATCTCCATATTTATCTCTGATTTCCGCTAATTCGTCTTTAATTACTTGCATTCTCATTTCTTTGCTTGCCAATAATTCTTTCAAATATGCAATCAATTTCATGATTTCTTCGTATTCAGCGCGTAATTTATCTTGCTCAAGACCTGTTAATTGTCTTAAACGCATTTCAACGATAGCACGTGCTTGAATTTCCGATAATTTGAAACGTTCAATTAATTTCGTTCTGGCTTCGTCACCATCTTTAGAAGCTCTAATGATTTTGATTACTTCATCAATATTATCAGAAGCAATGATTAAACCTTCTAAGATATGAGCTCTTTCTTCTGCTTTTCTTAAATCATATTGTGCTCTACGAACTACAACATCATGACGGTGTTCCACGAAATGGTATATCAAATCTTTAAGATTCAACATTTGCGGACGCCCTTTTACTAATGCAATATTATTTACACTGAACGAAGCTTGCAATTGAGTGTATTTATAAAGTGTATTTAAAACTACGTTTGGAACCGCATCACGCTTTAATTCATACACCACACGCATACCATTTCTATCCGATTCATCACGAATATTCGATATACCTTCTATTTTCTTATCATTAACTAAATCGGCAGTATGTTTAATCATATTTGCCTTATTCACCTGATAAGGAATTTCAGTTACAATGATAGCTTCTTTTCCATTTACTTCTTCAAAACCAACTTTAGCACGCATCACGATACGACCTCTACCTGTTTTGAATGCTTCTCTTACTCCTTCGTAACCATAAATTATTCCTCCTGTAGGAAAATCAGGAGCTTTGATATGATTTATTAACTCATCAATTTCAATATCATTGTTATCAATATAAGCCAAAATACCATCAACAACTTCAGTTAAGTTGTGAGGCGCCATATTTGTTGCCATACCTACTGCAATACCCGAAGCTCCGTTTACTAACAAAGTTGGTATTTTAGTTGGCATAACCGTTGGCTCTTGTAATGTATCGTCAAAGTTTAATTGAAAATCAACTGTTTCTTTATCAATATCTGCCAACATTTCTTCCGAAATCTTTTTCATTCTGGCTTCCGTGTAACGCATTGCTGCTGGACTATCTCCATCGACAGAACCAAAGTTACCTTGACCGTCAACCAATAAATAACGCATACTCCATTCCTGAGCCATACGTACCATAGCGTCGTAAACTGAGGAATCTCCATGTGGGTGATACTTTCCTAAAACCTCTCCGACAATTCTCGCCGATTTTTTGTGGGCAGATCTTGAGTTAACTCCCAAATCATACATACCATAAAGTACTCTTCGGTGAACAGGCTTTAAACCATCTCTAACATCAGGAAGTGCTCTTGACACAATAACAGACATCGAATAATCGATGTAAGCTGATTTCATTTCTTCCTCTATGTTAATAGGAATTAACTTTTCTCCTTCTGACATAAGTATTTACATTAAAATTATATATTAGTACTAAAACGTGCCAATATACGGCTTTTTGAACTTTTAGCACAAATTTTGAACTACTAATTTCGACTATTTATTAACAATTTTGTTTACAAATTGCTTATAAATCCTATCCTACTTTCTTTCATTTTTCAAATATTTTTTGTCATTTAGCCTATCTGTCTTTTTATAAGGTATGATTTTTGCATTTCCTTATAGAATTTTGTACATTTACTTATATTACTAATGCTATGGACGATAATTTTTCACCGAGAGTTAAAGACGTAATTACCTACAGTAAAGAAGAAGCTTTACGATTAGGTCACGACTTTATTGGTACCGAACACTTAATGCTAGGAATACTTCGAGATGGCAATGGAAAAGCGATTAACATCTTGAATAATTTAGCTGTGGACTTATCTCACTTAAGAAAAAAAGTAGAGATTCTAAGTCCTGCAAACCCTAATAGCATTCAAAATATTGAAAAGAAGAACTTGCATCTTACTCGACAAGCCGAGCGTGCATTAAAAACTACTTTTCTAGAAGCGAAACTTTTTAACAACTCTGAAATAAGTACCGCTCACCTATTGCTATGCATTTTACGCAATGAAAACGACCCAACAACAAAATTGATGGGCAAATTAAAAATCGATTACGAAACCGTTAAAGAACAGTATACAGCCATGATGACAAACGAAGACGATTATTTAGAAAACTTGCCAAAAGCGGAGTCGTTCAATGACGATTCAGGACAAGATGACAGTTTAAAAGAAAGCTCATTTAACAATCCGCCATCAGGTGGAAAAACCAATAAAAAATCAAAAACTCCAGTTTTAGACAACTTCGGTCGTGACTTAACCGAAATGGCAGAAGAAGGAAAACTAGACCCAGTTGTGGGACGTGAGAAAGAAATCGAGCGTGTTTCCCAAATCTTAAGTCGTAGAAAGAAAAACAACCCTCTTTTAATTGGAGAACCTGGAGTTGGAAAATCAGCTATTGCTGAAGGTTTAGCTTTGCGAATTATTAAGAAAAAAGTATCTCGTAATTTATTCAACAAACGTGTAGTTACGCTTGATTTAGCAAGTTTAGTTGCTGGCACAAAATATCGCGGACAATTCGAAGAAAGAATGAAAGCAGTAATGAATGAATTAGAGAAAAACGACGACATCATTTTATTCATTGATGAAATTCACACCATTGTAGGTGCTGGTGGCGCAACAGGTTCGCTTGATGCTTCAAACATGTTCAAACCAGCATTAGCACGTGGAGAAATTCAATGTGTGGGTGCAACAACGCTAGATGAATACCGTCAGTATATTGAGAAAGATGGCGCTTTAGAAAGACGTTTTCAAAAAGTAATTGTAGAACCAACATCTGTTGAAGAAACTATTACCATTTTAAATAACATCAAACCAAAATACGAAGACCATCACAACGTTTTATACACACCAGAAGCAATTGAAGCTTGTGTTAAATTAACAAATCGTTACATGACTGATCGTTTCCTTCCGGACAAAGCTATTGATGCTTTAGACGAAGCAGGTTCTCGTGTTCACATTATTAATATTGATGTTCCAAAGCAAATTTTGGAATTAGAACGTCAATTAGAAGAAGTGCGCGAACTGAAAAACACGGTAGTTAAAAAACAAAAATATGAAGAAGCTGCTAAACTTCGTGATGATGAAAAACGCATCGAAAAAGATTTAGCTATTGCGCAAGAACAATGGGAAGAAGATTCTAAAAACAACAAAGTTACCGTTACAGAAGACAATGTTGCTGATGTGGTTTCTATGATGACAGGAATTCCAGTAAATCGTATTGCTCAAACTGAAAGTAATAAGTTAGCTCACTTACCAGAACTTATTAGAGGTAAAGTAATTGGGCAAGACGAAGCGGTATTGAAAATTGCAAAATCTATCCAAAGAAATCGTGCTGGTTTAAAAGACCCGAACAAGCCGATTGGTTCGTTTATTTTCTTAGGTCAAACAGGTGTTGGAAAAACACAATTGGCTAAAGTTATTGCAAAAGAATTATTTGATTCTGAAGATGCTTTAGTTCGTATTGACATGAGTGAATACATGGAGAAATTTGCTATTTCTCGTTTAGTTGGAGCGCCTCCAGGATACGTTGGTTACGAAGAAGGTGGTCAATTAACAGAAAAAGTAAGAAGAAAACCATATTGCGTAGTACTTTTAGACGAAATTGAAAAAGCGCATCCAGATGTTTTCAATATGATGCTTCAAGTTTTAGATGACGGTCATTTAACGGATAGTTTAGGTCGTAAAATCGATTTTAGAAATACGATTATTATCATGACTTCTAACGTTGGAGCACGTCAATTAAAAGACTTTGGAACCGGTGTTGGATTTGGAACTGCATCAAAAACTGCACAAACTGAAGAACATTCAAAAGGAATTATCGAAAACGCTTTGAAAAAAGCTTTTGCTCCTGAGTTTTTAAACAGAATTGATGATGTAATTGTATTCAATGCTCTAGAAAAAGAAGATATTGATAAAATTATTGATATCGAAATGGATAAATTATACGACCGCGTTAAAGATTTAGGTTACACTTTAAAACTTTCAGAAGCAGCCAAAGATTACATTGCTGAAAAAGGTTTTGATAAGCAATTTGGAGCGCGTCCGTTAAAAAGAGCCATTCAAAAATATGTTGAAGATGCTCTAGCTGAAGAGATTATTACTCAAAAAATTCATGAAGGCGATCAAATTTTCATGGATTTAGATGAAACGGCTCAAGAACTCAAAATAGAAATTAAGAAATTAGAAGAACCAAGCTCATAGCTTGGTTTTTTTATTTTATGCAATTTTAAAATTATATTAAAAAAAATACTACATTAGATTCTTAATTTATTCGTTTAAAAATGTTAGACAAAGTTATTGTAGGTAGCGAAGAATGGTGTTCCTTCCCTACTTTAGGAATCCCAACAATTAAAGCACGTGTTGATTCTGGTGCAAAAACATCAGCTCTTCACGCAATCAATATTGTTACGTTTGAAAAAGACAGCGAAAGTTGGGTGAAATTTGATATCAACCCAATTCAAAATAATGCAAAAGCAGTTATACATTGCGAAGCTCCTTTAATTGATAAAAGAGTCGTTAAAAGTTCAAGTGGTTTTAGAGAACAACGCTACGTTATCAAAACCAAACTAGAAATTGGTGGAAAAACTTGGGAAATCGAGGTTACACTTACCAATCGTGATTCGATGGGTTTTCGAATGTTATTAGGTCGTGAAGCGATGTCGGGTCGTGTTTTGGTCGATCCAGAGCAACGTTATTTATTGGGACAACCAACAACCGAAAAACTAAAAGAATATTACTACGCTTCCAATGAATCCAAAAAAGGTTTAAAAATTGGTTTATTAGCAAGTAATCCAGAATTATATAGCAACAAACGAATTTTAGAAGCAGGCGAATTAAGAGGTCATGAAATGCATTTCTTAAATTTGAAATACTGCTACATGAAATTAGACGCAACAAAACCCGAAATTCATTACCGTGGAGGAAAAGTATTGAACGATTTTGATGCTGTAATTCCTAGAATTCGTCCTAGTATGACCTATTATGGTTGTGCTTTAACGCGTCAATTTGAAGCTTTAAAAGTATTTGCTTTGAACAATGCTTCTGCCATTACACAATCAAGAGACAAACTATTTTCATTACAATTATTATTGAACAACGGAGTTGACATTCCAACTACTGGATTTGCCAATTCGCCTTTAGATACTGACGATTTGATTAAAATGGTTGGTGGCTCACCTTTGATTGTAAAATTATTAGAAGGCACACAAGGAAAAGGTGTCGTTTTGGCAGAAACCAAAAAAGCAGCCGAATCAGTTATTAATGCTTTCAAGAGTTTAAATGCCAATATTTTAGTTCAAGAATTCATTAAAGAAGCGAATGGTAAAGACTTGAGACTCTTTGTTGTAGATGGAAAAGTTGTTGCTGCTATGCAACGTGAAGCTGCTCCTGGAGAATTCAGAGCGAATATTCATATGGGCGGAACTGCTTCGGTAGTGAAAATTACTGCTGACGAAAAGAAAATTGCTATTAAAGCAGCAAAAGCTATGAATTTAAAAGTGGCTGGAGTTGATATTATTCGTTCGTCAAAAGGTCCTTTATTGTTAGAAGTAAATTCATCTCCAGGTTTAGAAGGAATTGAAGGTGCAACTCAAAAAGACATTGCAGGCGAAATGATTAAAGCAATTGAGAAAAACTTTAAGTGGAAATAGTTCAGTGTTCAAAATTAGATAGATTATGAAAAAGCAATATACAGTTCCGTTGGTGTTGTTCCTTTTAGGGATGGCGATTACAGTAATTGGTGCTTTATTTAAAATTATGCATTGGCCTGGAGCTGGAATTATGCTAACTGTTGGGATGCTTACCGAAGCAATTGCTATCATAACTCTAATTGTAGTTTTACTTAAAAATACGAAATGAACAAAAACCGATTAGAAGCTTTTAGCGATGGTGTTTTAGCAATTATAATCACCATTATGGTTTTGGAGTTTAAAGTTCCAGAAGACACTACTTTTGAAGCAGTTATTAAATTATCGCATAAGTTTCTAAGTTATATTTTGAGCTTTATATATGTCGGAATTTATTGGAACAACCACCATCACATGATGCATACCGTAAAAAGAGTAAATGGAAAAATTCTTTGGGCTAATTTACATTTGTTATTTTGGTTGTCTTTAATTCCTTTTACAACTGCTTGGATTGGTGAACATCATTTTAATTCATTTCCAATGATGTTGTATGGTTTGGTTTTGTTAATGAATGCCATAGCTTATTTTATTTTGCAAAAAGTCATTTTAATTGACCATGGAAAAGATTCTATTTTAGCTAAAGCTATTGGAAAAGATTACAAAGGAAAATTATCGGTAGTTTTATATTTAATCGCTGTGATTGCGACCAAGTATTCAGTTGAAATTTCTGGGGCGATTTATATTTTGGTGGCTTTAATTTGGCTAATTCCAGACAAGAGAATTGAACGCACTTTTAACGAAAATGAATAAATTATGCATATCATCAGTAAAATCCTTATTGTTATCATAGCCTTATTTCACCTATATTTTCTATGGCTAGAAATGTTTGCTTGGACAACAAAAGCTAAAAAAGTTTTTAGAACCATTCCCGAAGACTTATTTGAAAAAACAAAAGTTTTAGCCGCAAATCAAGGATTATATAACGGATTTTTATCTGCTGGACTAATATGGTCTTTGACTATAAGTGATGATATTTGGAGTAAAAACATTGCCTTATTCTTTCTTTGTTGTGTTACTGTTGCTGGAGTTTTCGGGGCTTATTCTGCTTCTAAGAAAATTTTTTATTTGCAAGCACTTCCTGCAATTATAACTATTATTACAATTCTATTTTTATAAAAAAAGCTCAAGATTTCTTGAGCTTTTTAATTTTATATATTTTGAATATTAATCTTCCATTTCAATTTGAAAGCTATTCAAAAACGCTACGGATTTTTCAATATCGTAATGTAAAATTCGATCTTCTGATACAAACGGAACTTCTTCTCTGTACGATTTTACGAAACTTTCAAGAAACTCACTTGATTGTAATGGTCTTCTAAATTCTAAAGCTTGTGAACCGTTTAATAATTCAATTCCTAAAATACGTTCCACGTTTTCAACAATACGTAACGTTTTAGTTGCAGCGTTTGCGCCCATACTTACGTGATCTTCTTGTCCATTTGACGAAACAATGCTATCAATACTTGCTGGTGTTGCTAATTGTTTGTTTTGACTAGCAATACTTGCCGCTGTATATTGTGGAATCATGAAACCTGAATTCAATCCTGGGTCGTTTACTAAAAATGCTGGCAAACCTCTTAATCCAGAAATCAATTGATAGGTTCTTCTTTCCGAAATACTTCCTAATTCTGATAACGCTATTCCTAAGAAATCTAAAGCTAAAGCTAAAGGTTGTCCGTGGAAATTTCCACCTGAAATAATCAAATCTTCTCCAACGAAAATATTTGGATTATCAGTAACCGAATTGATTTCGGTACGGAATACTTTCTTCACATAATCAATTGTATCTTTCGAAGCACCATGTACTTGTGGAATACAACGGAAAGAATACGGGTCTTGCACATGAACTTTTGGTTGTGCAATGATTTCGCTATCTTCTAACAAATCGCGCATTCTTTCAGCTGTTTGTACTTGACCTTTATGAGGGCGAACTAAGTGAATCAAATCTGTAAATGGTTCTAATCTTCCATCAAAACCTTCTAAAGAAACTGCTCCGATTACATCCGCTAAATACGAAATTTTCTCTGCTTTAATCAAGCAATAAACACCGTAAGCGCTCATGAATTGCGTACCATTCAATAGAGCCAAACCTTCTTTCGATTGCAAAACGATTGGTTCCCAACCAAATTTTTCTAATACTTTAGCCGAAGGTTGTCTGAAACCATCTAAATACACTTCGCCTTCTCCTAATAATGGTAATGATAAATGCGCTAACGGAGCTAAATCGCCCGAAGCACCTAACGAACCTTGTGTATAAATTACTGGGAAAATATCATTGTTGTAAAAATCAATCAAACGTTGCACGGTTACTAACTGAACACCTGAATGCCCATAACTTAACGATTGGATTTTAAGCAACAACATGATTTTTACAATTTCATGAGGTACTTCCTCCCCTGTACCGCAAGCGTGCGATTTTACCAAATTCTCTTGAAGTTTTGATAAATTTTCATTCGAAATCTTCACATTACACAACGACCCAAAACCGGTGTTAATTCCGTAAATTGGATCTGAGTTTGATTTCATTTTATCATCTAAATACTTTCTACATTTCTCAATGTTTACAATAGCTTCCTCTGATAATGCCAACTGTTTTCCTTGAAAAACAATCTCGTTAATCATGTCGATAGACAATAAATCTGAACTTATATAATGTGTAGTTTCCATTTGGTTAATTTTAAAAGTCCAAAATTCCGCAAACAATTGTTAAAATGCAAGATTTATCAGCATTATTAACAAAAAATAAATATCTCTCAAATTTTAAGGGAAATCTGGGTGCATTTTTAAGAATTTTCAATAAATTAGCGCTCTCTAATAATACAACATCAAATCATGAAAAATACAGCGTTAACGCACATTCACGAAAGTTTAGGAGCTAAAATGGTTCCGTTTGCAGGATACAACATGCCTGTGCAATATGAAGGAGTAAATGCAGAACACGAAATCGTTAGAAATGGCGTTGGTGTTTTCGACGTTTCTCACATGGGAGAATTTTTCTTAAAAGGAGAAAATGCGTTGGCTTTAATTCAGAAAGTAACTTCAAATGACGCTTCTAAATTAGTAGATGGAAAAGCACAATATTCTTGTTTACCAAACAACGAAGGCGGAATTGTTGACGATTTAATCGTTTATAAAATTGCCGATAACCATTATATGTTGGTGGTGAATGCTTCAAACATTGAAAAAGATTGGAATTGGATTTCTTCACACAATGATTTAGGTGTGGATATGCAAAATCTTTCTGAAGGCTATTCATTATTAGCAATTCAAGGACCAAAAGCGGCAGAAGCTATGCAATCCTTGACTTCTATCGATTTAACTAATATGGGATATTACACATTCCAAATTGGTGAATTTGCTGGAAAAAGCGATGTAATTGTTTCAGCTACAGGTTATACAGGTTCGGGAGGTTTTGAAATTTACTTTAAAAACGAAGATGCAGAATACATTTGGAACAAAGTTTTTGAAGCTGGAGCAGCATTCGGAATCAAACCAATTGGATTAGCAGCGCGTGATACGTTACGTTTAGAAATGGGATTCTGTTTATACGGAAACGACATTAACGATACAACTTCTCCTTTAGAAGCTGGTTTAGGTTGGATTACGAAATTCGATAAAGAATTCACGAATTCAGAAAACTTAATGAAACAAAAAGAAGCGGGTGTTTCTCGTAAATTAGTTGGTTTCGAAATGGTAGAAAGAGGAATTCCTCGTCACGATTACGAAATTGCTGATGCAAATGGAAATGTAATCGGAATCGTAACTTCTGGAACGCAATCACCTTCAATGGGAATTGCTATCGGAATGGGATATGTTCCAACAGCTTTAGCTACTCCAGATTCTGAAATTTATATTAGAATTAGAAATAAAGATATTAAAGCGAAAGTGGTTAAAATGCCGTTTTACAAGAAATAGTCAAGAACAAGGGCAAGTTCAAGAACAAGTACAAATTTGAAAATTGAAATTGACCTTGAATTTGAACTTGAAATTATTAATTTTGCAACCTGAAACTTGAAACTTTAAACCAAAAAAAGAAATGGGAAGAGCGTTTGAATTTAGAAAAGCCCGTAAAATGAAACGTTGGTCAGCAATGGCTAAAACGTTTACACGTATAGGAAAAGACATTGTAATGGCCGTTAAAGAAGGCGGACCAAATCCTGAAACCAACTCACGTTTAAGAGCGGTAATTCAGAATGCGAAGTCAGCAAACATGCCTAAAGATAACGTAGAACGCGCTATTAAGAAAGCATCGGATAAAGACACCGCTAACTTTAAAGAAGTGTTGTTTGAAGGTTATGCACCACACGGAATTGCGATTTTAATTGAAACCGCTACGGATAACAACAACAGAACAGTTGCGAATATTAGAAGTTACTTCAACAAATGCAACGGAACGTTTGGAACACAAGGTTCAGTTGAATTTATGTTTGATCATACCTGTAATTTTAGAATTCCAGCAGAAGGACAAGATGTGGAAGAATTAGAATTAGAAATGATTGATTTTGGTGTAGAAGAAATCTTTGCTGACGAAGACGGTATTTTAATGTACGCTCCTTTTGAAAGCTTTGGAACTATCCAAAAAGAATTAGAAACTCGCGGAATAGAAATCTTATCTTCTGGATTTGAAAGAATACCACAAATAACAAAAGAATTAACACCAGACCAAGTAGCTGATGTTGAAAAATTATTAGAAAAAATTGAAGAAGACGATGACGTTATGAACGTATATCATACCATGCAAGAAAGCGCTGAGTAATTCTTTTTCTATCTTATATATGAAATCCTCGCAAGAAATTGTGAGGATTTTTTTATATATTAGCGGTATTGGAAAGTCATACTTTTGATTATATTTATTAGCAAAAAATTTATTTAAAATCCATATGAAAACAGCACTCTCAATTTTAATTTTCTTTTGTTCGATTTCAATATTAAATGCACAAAACATTTATCAAGAAAAATTTGATGACTGTAAATTATCTACTTTCTGCTTAGATTGTGGTGATGCAAAAGCTGAGCCTCAATCAACAATAGTAGATGAAATCATTGAAAATTTAGAGAAAACGAATTTCATTAAAACTAAAGGAATAATTGAAGTTCAAATACTGATTGATGAAAATGGAACACCTTGTTTATTAAGTGTTCAAAACAAAACAAATATTTCTACAAAAAAATTGAAACTGAAAAAAGCAATTAATAATACTTCAAATTGGAATCCTGCTATAACTAAAGATAAGAAACAAAATTCTTCAGTTTCATTAGTTCTAGAATTTGACAATGGAAAACTTTCTGTGAAAAGAAGAATATTTGATTTCAAAAACCAATCAAACATGAAATCTGAGGGAAAACCAAATATTGAAGGTACTGAAAAAGAGAAGTTAATAAATACTTGGACTTTATTTACCCAATCAAACTCTGAACTTCCTTGGGATATGACAAGATCTATTGTAACTGATTTAGACAAAAATGTTTGGATTGGTTCAGACAATGGAATTGTTGAAATCAGCAATAATTCTTGGAAATTATACAACTCAAAAAATACAATAATAGCTCCTCCTGCATACAATAAAAATGAAACACAATCTGTCAGATATGCAGAAGTTGATAAAAAAAATAATAAATGGTTTATTGCTGGTTGGGATGTTTACAGGTACGATAATAGAAATTGGACAAAATATGACTCAATTAATTCTCCTATAAATTGGGCAAGAAAAATATTTGTTGATCCTAAAAATAATGTTTGGTTTACTTCATGGGATGGAGTAACAAAATTTGATGGTAAAAATTGGACAGTTTATAACGAAGAAAATTCAAATCTACCTACAAATAAAACATTTGGTGTATTTGTAGATAAAAATGATAAAATATGGATTGGAACATTTGAAGGTAACGTTATTATTGAAAATGGAAAAACAAAACTATTAGAAGACAAATCTTCTCCACTTTCAAAAGCATTTATTTCAAAAGTTGTTGAAGACAAAAAAGGAAACCTTTGGTTTTCCCTTTATAATGACAAAAATTATAAAGACGAAGGTATTTATATCTTAGATACATCTAATAACTGGATTAAAATTGATTTTCCAAACAACAACAAAATATTAGATGGTAATTCTATTAATGATTTTCTTTTAGATGAAGAAAATAAAGAACTCTGGATTACTGTAAATGGTATTGGTGTCTTGTGTTATTATTTAGAAAGCAAAAAATGGGAAATTTACACAAATAAAAACTCAAATTTCCCAAGTATTCATGCCGAACAGATAACTAAAGACGGAAATGGTGACATTTGGATTGCAACATTTGCAGGAGTTGTAAAATTAAACAGACCCCAATAACTCCGATAGCGCGGAATTGCATTCCGTGCCCACAAAACAAAACCCAATCCTTTTTTCGTAAATTAGTAAAAAAAATATATGGCAGATAATTTTGTATCGTTACATCGCGTAGTAACGGCTCCACCTGAAAAAGTGTTTCGCGCATTTACAGAGAAAATTGCAATGGCTTCGTGGATTCCACCGTATGGTTTTTTGTGTGAAGTTCACAGTATGGAAGTGAAAATTGGAGGTAGTTTTAAAATGTCGTTCATCAATTTTACAACGGGTAACGGACATTCATTTGGTGGAACTTATCTCGATGTCAAACCCAACGAATTTTTAAAATACACCGACACTTTTGATGACCCTAACTTACCAGGCGAAATGACGACTTCGGTTTGGTTAAAAGAAGTTTCTTGTGGTACCGAAATCAAAATACTTCAGGAAAACATTCCTGAAATGATTCCAACAGAAATGTGTTACTTGGGTTGGCAAGAATCTTTAGAAAAATTAAAGAAATTAGTAGAACCGAATATTCCAGATAATTAAAAATAAAAATCCCAATCTTACAATTGGGATTTTTTTATATCTAAAACAAAAATTACTCAACTGATTTCAATTCAAACCCTATTTTTAAAAGTAAAAAAGGAATAATTGAAATTACATTAGAATAATCAAGCATAAATTGGAATTTTTGAGTGGATAAAAACCAAATCAATAGCCCTAAAACTATTGAAATATGCAGGATTATGATTCCATTTGAAGCAACACTTTTTGGTAGTATTTTATCCGTTTTACTTTGATACAAATAGATTTCTCTCGCAATAATGGTTAGTAAACTAAAGTTGAAAAACTGATTTTTAAAAAGTAAAGCCGAATAATTCAATCCTATCAAATCCATTTGCTTCCAATCGATTATGATGCCAAATAAAACAACAATAAATATAAAATAAACACCTAACAAGAAGAATCGCTCTTTATTCTGCTGCTGAAATTGAATTAGATTTTCAATGTTTTCTTTCTTAAAACGATACGCTACTCTATCAAAAATCGTTCGTACGAATTCATCGAACCAAAACAAATAGATGATATAAAAAACCGTAGTTTCTTTATTAATTATCTCAACAATTGTAAATGCGGTTATTAATGCAAGCGAAATGCACTTTACTGCTATATTGGTTAGCTTCACGTTATACTATTTTAAAATGTAACATCGATGTATTATAAAATTACAATTTATTTTTTAATTAATGTAGACTTTAAAAAGCTTGAAACAAAAAAATCCTGAGCTTTCACTCAGGATTTCTTCTATATCTAAAATCAAATTACTTGATAATTTCAATTTTTAAAGCTTCTTCTTGGTTAATCGAATCAAAGAAACCTTGTTCGCTCATCCAATCATCGCTAAATACTTTACTCATGTAACGTGAACCGTGATCAGGGAAAATGATAACAACTTTACTGTTGGCATCAAATTCTCCTTCTTCAGCATATTGCTTCACTGCTTGAAAAGCTGCTCCAGAAGTATATCCTACAAATAAACCTTCTTTCTTAGCTAATTCTCTTGTAGTGTGTGCACTTTCTTCATCTGAAACTTTGATAAATTTATCAATGATATCAAAATCGGTAGCTGTTGGAATTAAGTTTTTACCTAAACCTTCAATACGGTATGGATAAATTTCAGCGTTATCAAATTCTTTTGTTTCGTGGTATTTTTTCAAAACCGAACCAAAAGCATCTACTCCTAAAACTTTAATGTTAGGATTTTGCTCTTTTAAGAAACGTGCTGTTCCTGAAATAGTTCCTCCAGTTCCACTACACGCTACTAAGTGTGTAATTTGACCGCCAGTTTGTTCCCAAATTTCTGGTCCTGTAGATTTATAATGTGCATCAACATTTAACTCGTTGAAATATTGGTTAATATAAACCGAACCTTTAGTTTCCTCGTGTAATCTTTTTGCAACATTGTAGTAAGAACGCTCATCATCAGCTGAAACGTGTGCTGGGCAAACATATACCTTAGCACCCATTGAACGTAACATATCAATTTTATCTCTAGATGATTTTGAACTCACCGCTAAGATACAATCGTATCCTTTGATGATACTTACCATGGCTAAACTAAAACCTGTATTTCCTGAAGTAGTTTCAATAATGGTGTCTCCTGGTTTTAGGATACCTCTTTTTTCTGCTTCTTCAATAATATATAATGCGATACGGTCTTTTGTAGAATGACCTGGATTAAAGGCTTCAACTTTTGCATAGAAATTACCTGGTAAATCAGCTGAAATTTTATTCAGTTTGATTAATGGTGTATTCCCAATTAAATCTAATACACTATTATAGGCTTTTATTTCTTCTTTCATATGAAGATACTGTTTGTTTTAATGTTTCCAAAATACTATGCATTACTAGCATTTAAAGTATTTTATACTTGATTTTTTGTTTAAAAGTGTTTTTTTGACACCTCCAAAACCTTGCAAATTTAACAAAAAATATTGAACTACTTCTTAATTTTTTCTAAATCTAATAAAAATGTAAATTCCTTAGCTAATTCTTTAAGTGCTTCAAATCGTCCTGAAGCTCCTCCATGTCCTGCATCCATGTTCGTATCTAAGAATAACTGTTTGTCATTAGTTTTCATAACACGCAATTTTGCTACCCATTTTGCAGGTTCAAAATATTGTACTTGCGAATCGTGAAGACCTGTAGACACATACATATTTGGATAATCTTGCTTTTTAACTTGGTCATATGGCGAATACGAAAGCATGTAATCATAATATACTTTTTCGTTCGGATTTCCCCATTCGTCATATTCTCCAGTTGTCAACGGAATTGTATCATCTAACATGGTGGTAACCACATCTACAAACGGAACTTGAGCAATTACCCCGTTGTACAATTCTGGTGCCATATTAACAATTGCTCCCATTAGCAAACCACCAGCCGATCCACCTTCTGCATACAAATGTGATGCCGAAGTGTATTTTTCTGCAATCACAAATTTTGAACAGTCAATAAAATCGGTGAAAGTGTTAATTTTTTTCAAAAGTTTTCCGTTCTCATACCACTCTCTTCCTAAGTCCTCACCTCCTCTAATGTGCGCAATCGCATAGATAAATCCTCTATCCAATAAACTCAAACGAGTTGAAGAAAAATAAGGATCCATCGTAGCACCATACGAACCATAAGCATATAACAATAACGGATTTTTACCGTCTTTTTTGATTCCTTTTCTATATACCATAGAGATTGGCACTTTTGTTCCGTCAGTTGCGGTTGCCCAAACTCTTTCTTCGATATAGTTGTTCTTGTCGAATTTTCCTCCTAAAACTTCTTGTTCTTTCAACACTTTTTTCTCTTGAGTACTCATATTGAAATCAATCACAGAAGACGGAGTTGCCATTGATTGGTAACCATAACGAAGAATTTCAGTGTCAAAATCTACATTAGTTGTAGTGTAAGCTGTATACGTTTCGATTTCAAATGGTAAATAATACTCGCCTATACCATTCCAAGGACGGATTTGAATTTTATTCAATCCATTTGAACGTTCTTCAACCACTAAATAATCTTTGAAAATTTCAATTCCTTCTAACAAAACATCTTTTCTGTGTCCAATTAAATCGTTCCAGTTTTCAGCCGAAGTTGCGGTTTCTGGCGTTTTCATTAATTTAAAGTTCGTTGCTTTGTCTTTATTGGTTACGATGTAAAAACTATCACCATAATGCGAAATTGAATATTCTAATCCACGCGTTCTTTTTTGGAAAACTCTAAATTCACCATTAGGATTTTTAGATTCCAAAATTTGATATTCAGAAGTCAAAGTACTTGATGAACCAATCACCAAATATTTTTTAGATTTTTCTTTGTAAACAAACGTGTTGAACGTATCGTCTTTTTCATGAAAAACCATAGTATCAGCCGAAGCATCAGTTCCTAAAGTATGTTTATAAATTTTATCAGAACGTAAGGTTTGTGCATCTTTACGAGTGTAAAACAAGGTTTTATTATCGCCAGCCCAAGTAGAACCTCCTGTTGTGTTTTCTAATTTCACTGGAAGAATTTCACCTGTTTCTAAGTTCTTAATTTGGATTGTGTATTGTCTTCTTGAAACCAAATCTACTCCAAACGCCACCCATTTATTATCTTCACTAATGTTCAATCCCGATAAATTGAAATAAGCGTGTCCTTTGGCCATTTCGTTGCAATCAAACATGATTTCTTCTTTGGCATCTAAACTACCTTTTTTACGAGAATAAATTGGGTAATCTTTTCCTTTTTCGAAACGAGTGATGTAGTAATAACCATTGTATAAATAAGGAACCGAACTATCATCTTCCTTAATTCTTGCTTTCATTTCCAAGAACAATTCGTCTTGAAATTGTTTGGTATGAGCCGTAGATTTTTGATAATATTCGTTTTCTTTATTTAAGTAATCAATAACTTCTGGGTTTTCTCTTTCGTTTAACCAATAATAGTTATCAATTCTTTTATCACCGTGCTTTTCTAATGTTTTTGGAACAATTTTAGCAACTGGCGGCTGTAATTTATCAGACATTTTTTTTGTTTTATTTTGACTGTGAACTGGAGCAAAAATAACACAACCTAAAAGGAAATACGTGATTTTTTTCATGAAGTTTTACAATAATTATTAACTGCTAATTTAGTATTTTTGTCGGAATAAAAAAATAAAAAATTATGTTTGGAGATATTATGGGCATGATGGGTAAACTAAAAGAAACCCAACAAAAAGTAGAAGAAACAAAGAAGCGTTTAGACTTTGTTTTAATTGATGAAAAAAGTGCTGATGGCTTGCTTGAAGTAACGCTAACTGCTAACAGAAAAATCAAAAACATTACCGTAAGTGATGATTTACTTCAAGACAAGGAAATGCTTGAAGATTATTTAGTTAACATTTTAAACAAAGCTATTGAAAAAGCAACTAACGTTCACGAAACGGAGTTAGCTGCGGTTGCTAAAGAAGGTATGCCAAACATTCCCGGAATGGATATGTTTAAATAATTCCCATTCCTAAAGCAATTGCTACCAAAAGCAACAAAACAGCGACAAACACTTGGAGAAATTTTAGGGTAACTTTCTTTAAAAGTTGGTTACCCAAATACGCTCCAGTAATCGCACAAAGCGTTGCTGAAATCAAAAGTACTTTATTTTCATACAAAGTATATGTTGTAATTTTTGAAGCATAAACACTCAATCGGGTAAAATCAATAAACATGGAAACTACTATTCCTGTAGCGATGAAACTTTCTTTAGACAAACCCGCTTTAATCAAAAATGCACTTCGCAAAGCACCTTGATGTCCGGAAAGTCCTCCAAAAAATCCGCTTAAAATTCCGCCTAAAGGCAATTTGTCTTTTCCGAATTCCAATTTACTCAAAAACGGAATCAAATCTAAAAGCGCAAAAATTACTAATAAAATAGCAATGATGAATTTCACTGGAAAAACGTCTAATTGTTTTCCAAAAAGCGAATAACTAAACAAGGGTTCTAAATCGGAAATTTGCAACAACAACCACGAACCTATCATAGCCGCAAAAATCGCTGGAATTCCAAATTTTAGTAAAACTTCTTTATTTGCATGCTTTCCAACCAAGAAAAACTTGAATAAGTTATTAGCAAAATGAACCAATCCACACAAACCAATTGCAATATCAACTGGAAAGAACAACATAAAAACTGGTGTCAATAAAGTTCCCAATCCAAAACCAGAGAAAAAAGTTAAAATGGCGGTTAAAAAGGCTACGATTGATATGATAATAATTTCCATATTTTATTCAAACAAGATTAAACACATAGTCACAATACTTTTACTTTGTGCTGATTTTAAGCGTTACACTATTCATAGATAACAAAAAAACTCTGATTATCCTTCAGAATTACAAAAATAAATAACTCGAAGAATTTGAATGTAACTAAAACGTTAATTTAGAGAAAACTTCCATTACATATTCGTGCATTACTTCTTTGTAATCCAAATGTGTTACAATACGAAGTTTTCCATGTCCCATCGAGCTAATCGCAATCCCTTTTTGTTTCAATTTTTCCATGAAAAGCTTTTCATCTACAAAAGGTTGCAATCCAAAAATCAAAATATTGGTTTCCACAGGTTCTACATTGGCAACCCAAGGCATTTTTTCTAATAAACTGCCTAATTCTTTCGCTCTTCTGTGGTCAATTTCTAAACGACTGATGTTATTTTGTAACGCAAATAATCCAGCTGCAGCCAAATATCCGGATTGACGCATATTCCCTCCAAAAATCTTTCTAATACGCAAAGCACGATGCATATCCGCCTTACTTCCTAGCAAAACCGAACCTACAGGCGCACCCAATCCTTTCGATAAACAAACTGAAATCGTATCAAACAATTCGCCAAATTGCTTCGGATGTTGTTTTTTTGCTACCAAAGCATTCCACAAACGTGCACCATCTAAATGGTATTTCAAATTATTTTCAATGCAAACTTGCTTAATTTCTTGCAAAGGTTGTAAATCATAACAAGCACCACCACCTTTATTGGTTGTGTTTTCAATGCTTACTAATGAAGTTAATGGGGCGTGATAAAATTCTGGGTCGTTGATTCCATTTTTAACTAAATCAGCCGTAATCATCCCGCGATTTCCATCTACCAAACAACATGAAACGCCACTATTAAATGATGCTCCGCCTCCTTCATAATGATAAATGTGAGAGTATTTATCGCAAATTACTTGTTCGCCTGGTTGTGTATGTAACTTAATCGCCGTCTGATTTGCCATAGTTCCCGAAGGAAAAAATAAGGCTGCTTCCATACCAAATAAATCGGCCAAAGTTTCCTCTAACTCATTGACTGTTGGGTCTTGTTTATATACATCATCGCCTACTTTTGCATTAAACATGGCGTTTAACATCTCAACTGAAGGCTTGGTTACGGTATCACTTACTAAATTTATTTCCATAGAATAAAAAAGAATAGCTATTTTTGTTGTGTAAAACTACAATATTTATGATAAATACAGAACAAGTCAGAGATATTATTGATCGCCTTGGTGCGTTAAGGAGGTATCTTTGACATTGATGCCAAAACGATTGAAATAACTAACGAAGAAGAAAAAACTTTCGCTCCCGATTTTTGGAACAACGCCAAAGAAGCCGAAATTATTATCCGAAACCTACGTACGAAAAAGAAATGGGTGGAAGATTATAACAAGGGATTAGAATTCTCTGAAGAGCTTCAAATTATGATGGATTTCTTCAAAGAAGGAGATGTTACAGAAGAAGAAGTTGAAACACTTTACCAACACACTTTAAATCACATTGAAGATTTAGAATTTAGAAACATGCTTTCCGATGAAGGAGATAGCATGAGTGCTGTATTGCAAATTACTGCCGGCGCTGGTGGAACAGAAAGTTGCGACTGGGCTTCTATGTTAATGCGAATGTATTTAATGTGGGGCGAAAAACAAGGCTACAAAATCAGAGAACTAAACTTTCAAGAAGGTGATGTCGCGGGAATTAAAACTGTAACCTTAGAATTTGAAGGCGATTTTGCTTTTGGCTATTTAAAAGGTGAAAACGGTGTGCATCGTCTGGTGCGAATTTCTCCTTTTGATAGTAATGCGAAACGTCATACTTCGTTTGCTTCGGTTTATGTTTATCCGTTGGTGGATGATTCTATCGAAATTGAAATCAATCCGGCTGATATTGAAATCATTACTTCTCGTTCGAGTGGTGCGGGTGGACAAAACGTAAACAAAGTAGAAACTAAAGTACAATTGTTTCACAAACCAACTGGAATTCAAATTCAGTGTTCGGAAACGCGCTCGCAACAAGATAACCGCCAACGAGCGATGCAAATGTTGAAATCGCAGTTATATGAAATTGAACTTAAAAAACAACAAGCGCAACGAAGTGACATCGAAGCTGGGAAAATGAAAATCGAATGGGGTTCACAAATTCGAAACTATGTCATGCATCCGTATAAGTTAGTAAAAGATGTTCGTTCAGGATATGAATCGAGTGATGTTGAGGGGATTATGAACGGAGAAATCGATAATTTCTTGAAAGCCTATTTAATGATGATGGGACAGAAAGAGGAATAATTCAGATAAATCTAAGTATTAAAAATCCGGATTTCAGTTATTGAAATTCGGATTTTTTTATACAATATTTAAAAAAACTAAAATCTTTTTATATTTTAGACAAAATTTACCAATCAAACTTAAAAATGAAACAATTTACAATTGAAGAAATCAATGACGTTCTAAAAGGAACAATCGTTGGTTCAATAACAACAAAAATTACTGCTCCTGAACAATTAGAAGTAGCTAATGAAACTGAAATTTCATTCATTGGAAACAAAAAATACGAAAAATTTTGGGCCACTTCAAAAGCTTGTGTAGCTGTTGTAAATGAAGATATTTCAATCGAACCAGGAGAAAATAGAGCATTCATAAAAGTAAAAAATGCGGATTTAGCCATGTCGCAAGTTTTGTCGATTTTTGCTCCTCCTCCTCCCGTTTTCAAAACAAATATTCATCCAACTGCTAGCATTGACGATACAGCTCAAATTGGTGATGGGACAAAAATTGGTGCAAACTGTTATGTTGGTCCACATGTAGTAATTGGAGAAAACACCATTTTATATCCAAATGTAACCGTTTTAGACGAATGTACTATTGGTAAAAATACAACAATTTGGTCTGGCGCTGTAGTAAGAGAGCGTTGTCATATTGGAAATGATTGTATCATTCATCCTAATGCAACTATTGGAGCAGATGGATTTGGTTTCCGTCCTGACCCTGAAAAAGGATTGGTAAAAATTCCGCAAATTGGAAATGTAATTATTGGAAATAATGTAGAAATTGGAGCTAACACTTGTGTTGATAGAGGAAAATTTAGTTCAACAGTTTTAGGAAATGGCTGTAAAATTGACAATTTAGTTCAAATCGGACACAATTCTAAATTAGGAATGTTCTGTATCATGGCTGGAAACAGCGGATTAGCAGGTTCGGTAACACTTGGAAATGGCGTTATTATTGGCGGAAGTGCTTCCATTAAAGACCACACCACCATTGGAGATGGCGCTATTATTGGTGCAGGTTCTGGTGTAACTGGCGATGTAGAAGCTGGAAAAACGCTATTAGGTTATCCTGCAATTGATGCAAAAGACGCATTAAGACAATGGGCAATTTTAAAAAGAATGGTAAACGATTCTAAAAAATAAAATTACAACAACTATAAATTTAAATCTATGTATCAAAAACCTTCTGCGGCTTTTATTGCTGCATCTTGGATTGCATTAGGAACTGGAATGATTGGTTATTTAATTGGATTATTCAGAGCTACTATGCTGTTAAATGAAAAAGGATATTACTTCACCGTTTTAATGTTCGGACTTTTCGCTGTGGTTTCTCTACAAAAAAGTGTGAGAGACCGTTTAGAAAATATTCCGGTAACCGATTTATATTACGGAATTTGCTGGTTTGCTACCATATTATCAATTGTTTTACTAATTGTAGGATTGTGGAATGCTACTTTACTTCCGAGTGAAAAAGGATTTTATGCCTTTTCATTTTTACTTTCCATTTTTGGAGCTATAACAGTACAAAAAAACACAAGAGATAGTCAAGCTCGAGATACTAATTCTCAGCAATAACAACTAACATTAGTTAAATTTATTTGAAATCCATCTAAAGAATTTATTTTTCAGATGGATTTTGTATTTTAGCCAACCAATAAAACAACAAAACCCAAATGGACATTAATTTCAATAAAAACGAAGATCACAATAAACTTTTACTTTCCGATTTAAAAAACCGATTTGCTCAAGTTAAACTAGGAGGCGGACCAAAACGCATCGAAAAATTACATGCTGAAGGCAAAATGACAGCACGTGAACGAATCGATTATCTTTTAGACGAAAAAGCAAAAAGCATTGAAATTGGTGCTTTTGTTGGTGACGGTATGTATAAAGAACACGGAGGTTGTCCTTCTGGAGGAGTTGTTGTAAAAATCGGATTTATTTCTGGAAAGCAATGTATTGTGGTGGCTAATGATGCTACTGTGAAAGCTGGTGCTTGGTTCCCAATTACTGGAAAAAAGAACCTTCGTGCGCAAGAAATTGCTATGGAAAACCGCTTACCAATCATCTATTTAGTAGATTCGGCTGGAGTTTATTTACCAATGCAAGATGAAATTTTCCCAGATAAAGAACATTTTGGTCGTATTTTCAGAAATAATGCCATTATGAGTAGCATGGGAATTACCCAAATTGCCGCTGTAATGGGAAGTTGTGTTGCGGGTGGTGCCTATTTACCAATTATGAGCGATGAAGCCATGATTGTTGATAAAACCGGAAGTATTTTCTTGGCTGGAAGTTACTTAGTAAAAGCTGCTATTGGTGAAACCATTGACAATGAAACACTTGGTGGTGCAACAACACATTGCGAAATTTCAGGTGTAACTGATTATAAAGCTAAAGATGATAAAGATGCTTTAAATAGAATTAAAAGTATTGTTGGCAAAATTGGTGATTTCGATAAAGCAGGATACAATCGTGTGAAAGCAGAAAAACCAGCTTTAGAACCAAAAGATATTTACGGAATTTTACCAAAATCAAGAGCTGACCAATACGATATGTATGAAATCATCAAACGTTTGGTAGATAATTCAGAATTTGACGAATATAAAGGCGATTACGGAAAAACCTTAATCACAGCTTACGCTCGCATCGATGGTTGGGCAGTTGGAATTGTAGCTAATCAACGTAAAATTGTAAAAAATGCCAAAGGAGAAATGCAATTTGGCGGAGCAATTTATTCCGATTCTGCGGATAAAGCAACACGTTTTATTGCCAATTGTAACCAAAAGAAAATTCCATTAGTATTTGTGCAAGATGTTACCGGATTTATGGTAGGTTCCAAATCAGAACACGGCGGAATAATTAAAGACGGAGCTAAAATGGTAAACGCGATGGCAAATTCTGTTGTACCAAAATTTACTGTGATAGTCGGAAATTCATACGGAGCTGGAAATTATGCCATGTGTGGAAAAGCCTACGATCCAAGATTAATTTTCGCTTGGCCAAGTGCTGAATTAGCGGTTATGGGTGGAACACAAGCTGCAAAAGTATTAGCACAAATTGAAGCTTCTTCTTTAAAAGCAAAAGGCGAAGTTATTGATGAAGTAAAAGAAAAAGAATTATTTGATAAAATCAAAGCCCGTTACGACGAACAAGTTTCGCCATATTACGCAGCTTCTCGCTTGTGGACTGACGCTATTATTGATCCATTAGAAACCAGAAATTGGATTTCTATGGGAATTGAAGCAGCCAACCACGCTCCTATTGAAAAACAATTTAATTTAGGTGTGATTCAAGTATAATAAACAAAATTTAAAAACTTAATAACCACGAATACACGAATGTTTATATTTGTGCATTCGTGGCTTTTTTATGAAAAACATAATCTTCCAACCCTTCAAAACCAATATTTCAGGTATTTCTTTACCCGAAAAATTCACGTTTCCTTTTTATTACGAACCGCATGAGTTGAGCATTATTTCCTCAAATGAATTGCAATCGTATTTGGAAACGCAAACCGATTTTGAACATAATTTCGGATTGAATGAAAACCAAGAAGGTTTAGTGATTGGTAAAATGTTTGGCGTTTTAGTTTGTCAAAATCAAGAAGGTGAATTAGGCTATTTATGGGCGTTTTCTGGGAAATTGGCAGGTGTAAATCATCATCCTTATTTTGTACCAACAATTTTTGATATGTTACACGAAGATGGTTTTTTCAGAAAAGAAGAAGAAGTTTTGAATGCAATCAATCGTAAAATCGAAATTTTAGAAATTTCAGACGAACTTCAAAACAAAAAAAATCAATTAGACATTACTAAAATAGAAGCTTTAACCGATATTCAAAATCAGAAAGATAAAATCAAAAGATTAAAGGTTGAACGCGATGAAAAACGAATTTCATTCACCAATTTATCTTCCTCTGAAATCGAACAATTAGAATTAGAACTTTCCGAAGAAAGTAAAAAAGAGAGTATTTTACTCAAAAAAATGACAAAATATTGGAATTTTCAAACAGAAAATGCTCAAAAAGAAGTCAATTTACTTTTAGACGAAATTAACAAACTTAAAGAAGAACGCCGTCAAAAATCAGGAGCTTTACAACAAAAACTGTTTGCTGAATATTCGTTTTTAAATCAATTTGGAGAACGAAAAAGTATTGGCGAAATTTTCAATAATAATCCACCTGCTGGTGCTGGTGAATGTGCTGCACCAAAGTTATTGCATTACGCTTTCGAGCATCAATTAAAACCCATTGCTATGGCCGAATTTTGGTGGGGACAATCACCAAAATCGGAAATTAGAAAGCACAAACAATTTTATCCCGCTTGTAAAAGTAAATGTGAGCCCATTTTGTTATCGCACATGCTAAATGGTTTGGATATGGAATCAAATCCATTTCAAGAAAATCCAGCGGAAGGAAAAAATATTGAGATTATTTACGAAGATGAAGTTTTAGCCGTGATTAACAAACCTGCTGAATTTCTATCGGTTCCAGGAAAAATCATATCTGATTCGGTTTATCAAAGAGTCAAAGAATTATATCCTAATGCAACTGGACCATTAATTGTGCATCGTTTAGACATGTCGACTTCAGGTTTGATGTTAATTGCAAAAGACGAAGAAACCTATGTAAAATTGCAAAGTCAGTTCATTAAAAGAACTATTAAAAAACGCTATGTTGCTTTATTAGATGGTGTTTTAACTGAAGAACAAGGTTTTATCGATTTACCACTTCGAGTAGATTTAGATGACAGACCACGACAATTAGTTTGTTACGAACATGGAAAACCAGCACAAACAAAGTGGGAGAAAATTGAAATACGGAACAATCAAACTCTGGTTTACTTCTATCCTATTACGGGTAGAACGCATCAATTAAGAGTTCATGCTTCGCATGAATTAGGTTTAAAAACCCCAATTGTAGGAGATGATTTATATGGTTCAAAATCCAATCGTTTGCATTTACATGCCGAAAGTTTGACATTTATTCATCCTATTTCAAAAGAAGAGCTTATTATTACTGCACCTTCAGAATTTTAAAATTTGATGTTTTTGTAACATTTTTTCCATTTCAAACTCTTATATTTAGATTTTGAAAACAACACCCATGAAAAACAGTTTTTTAGTTATCCTAACGCTATTAGGATTCCAACAAATCAATGCTCAATTTACCCGTCGAGATTCGTTACAAGGCGGTTTACGTATCGAAAGAACATCTTATGATGTTTTACGATATGATTTAGATATAATGATTGATCCGGAAAAGAAATTTATTATTGGATACAATGATATTACATTTAAAGTTTTAAAGCCAACAAAAAAGATTCAATTGGATTTATTTGATAATATGAAAATTGGAGGAATTACTTCTAAAGATTTTGGGAAACTTGAATATATTCGTGATGAAAATGCCGTGTTTATTAATTTCAATTCTGAGCTAGTTCAGGGCACAACTTACACTATTCGTTTTATGTATAGTGGAAATCCAAGAATTGCCAAAAATGCACCTTGGGATGGAGGTTTTGTGTTTTCAAAAGACAAAGTAGGTAAAGACTTCATCGCAGTTGCGGTTCAAGGAACTGGAGCGAGTTTGTGGTATCCTGTAAAAGATTCACAATCTGACGAACCCGATAATGGAGCTTCAATCAAAGTAGCAGTTCCAAATGGTTTGATGAATGTTTCTAACGGACGCTTTTTAGGTTCTCAAGATTTAAAAAATGGTTACACGCGTTGGGATTGGGAAGTTAAAAATCCAATTAATAATTACACAATAACAGTAAATATTGCCGACTATGTTCACATTCAGGATAAAATGCCTGATTTGGACTTAGATTATTATGTATTGAGAGAAAACGAAGCAAAAGCTCGCGAACATTTTATGGAAGTAAAACCGATGATGGAATGTTTTCAGTCGAAATTTGGTCGCTATCCATTTTGGGAAGATGGTTATAAATTAGTAGAAACACCTTATTTAGGTATGGAACATCAAAGTGCTGTTGCTTATGGTAATAAGTACAAAAAAGGTTATATGGGATTTGACTTATCGGGAACTGGTGTTGGTATGTTTTTCGATTACATTACGATTCACGAAACAGGTCATGAATGGTTTGGAAACAGCATTACTAGTATGGATATTGCTGATATGTGGATTCATGAAGGCTTTACCACATATTCTGAAACCGTATTTATTGAATGCATAAAAGGCTATGATGATGCGATGAAATACATCAACGGTCAAGCTAAAAATGTAAGAAATGACAAACCTATTATTGGACAATACGGAGTGAATAATGAAGGTTCTGGTGACATGTATTACAAAGGTTCATTATTATTAAACACGTTGAGACACATTATTGGAGATGATGAAAAATGGTGGAAAATGGTTTATGATTATACAGAAACTTTCAAAAAGAAAATTATTACTTCTGACACTGTAATAGATTACTTTAACAAGGCTTCCGGTACAGATTTAACACCAGTATTTAGACAATATTTGTATACCAATCAACTTCCTATTTTTATCTATAAAATTAAAGGAGACTATTTATATTATTCTTGGGACAATGTAAATGAAGACTTTAATATGCCTATTGATATTGGTTTTGAAGATAAAAAAATCAGGTTAAAACCAACATTAAAAGAACAAAAAATAAAACTGAAAAAACTCAGTAAAAAGAGTTTTCAGATATACGATAATCAATTTTATGTTAAAATTAAAGAAGACAATTAGTCTTCTTTTTTTATTAATTTATGTTTTAATTAACGTTGCTAAAAATCATAACGTATTAATTTTTAGTAAATTAGCCTTGTGTAATTTTAATCCGTTTATTTATGGCTAGAATTAGAGAATTAAACAAATGGGCTAATGCAAACACATGTATTCCAATTGACATTTTAAGAATCTTTTTAGGAGGTTTCTTATTGTTAAAAGGGGTTTCTTTTATTGTTGATAAAAAATACCTCCATGAAATTTTGAATACTGTTGGAAGTTTTGGTAGTGAAATGCTACTAATTCATTATGTTGCAATGGCACACATGGCTGGGGGAGTAATGATTATCATTGGCTTCTTAACTCGTTGGTCGAT
>Ga0154533_106_pt2 | contig 45575 bp, 36 predicted proteins | sample RifGroF1_FD_105676 | JGI IMG/M metagenome (GOLD analysis project Ga0154533, IMG submission 105676) | Flavobacteria bacterium GWF1_32_7 | reverse complement strand
AATATTGTGTTGCATACACATAATGTTTGTCTGATTTGGCATTGACATTACGTTTGTAAATATCAATAGCTGAAGTTGCTCCTAAAGAATTTAGACCTGAAGCACTCGAAGACATGGCTGCGCTAAAGATAACAGCTAAAAGCAATCCTAAAAGTCCTTTTGGAAGATAGTTTAAGATAAAATATAGAAAAACATAATCTTTATCATTGGTTTCTGTTTTCTCATCTACTTTAGAAATGACCACTTTGGCTTTTTCTCTCAAATCTTTCTCTTTTAAAGAAAGCGCCACCATTTGTTTTTTTAGAATGGGATTGTCGTATTCGTTATGTTTTAGTTGTTCAATGTAGATTTGATTGACGATTTTTTTATCGGTGTTTAATTCAGTTAATTTTTTTTCTAAATTTTCATACGCTTCTTTTTGTTCAGATGTTTTTACTTTTTCAACATTAGTTGGGTTAAAATGCAAAGGAGCGTCGTTAAATTGAAAGAAAACAAACACCAAAACTCCAGTTAAAAGAATAAAAAATTGCATTGGAACTTTCAATAATCCGTTCATGATTAATCCCATTTGGCTTTCTTTTACTGATTTTCCTGATAAGTAGCGACCTACTTGAGATTGATCAGTTCCGAAGTAGGAAAGCATTAAGAAAAATCCACCTGTAATTCCGCTCCAAAAGGTGTAGCGTGTTTCTGGATTATAAGAAAAATCTAAAATATCCATTTTTCCATTGGCTCCAGCAATGTGTAATACATTTGAAAAATCAACTTCTTGAGGTAAATTTGCTAAGATGTAGAAGAAAATGATGAACATACCACTCATAATCACAAACATTTGTTGCTTTTGAGTCACATTCACTGCTTTTGTTCCACCAGTAACGGTGTATACGATTACCAAAATTCCAATGATGATATTCAGCATATTCAAATTCCAACCTAAAAGTGCTGACAAAATGATAGAAGGAGCATAAATTGTAATTCCAGTTCCTAAACCTCTTTGGATTAGGAATAAAATAGCAGCTAAAGTTCGAGTTTGAATATTAAAACGTTGTTCTAAATATTCGTAAGCAGTATATACTTTTAATCGATGATAAATTGGAATAAAAGTATAGGCAATTACAATCATCGCTAATGGAAGACCAAAATAGAACTGTACAAAACCCATTCCGTCATGATAGGCTTGCCCGGGTGTAGATAAAAAAGTAATGGCACTTGCTTGTGTAGCCATAACCGAAACCCCAACAGTAAACCAAGGAGTTTCGTTATTGTCTAATAAATAATCTTTTACGTTGGCGCTTCCTTTGGTTTTTAAAGCTCCATAAATTACGATAAAAAATAGGGTAGTGGATAATACAATCCAATCTAAAACTTCCATATTAGTTGTATATTTCCATTAGTAAATAGAAAATTAAAATGTATATAGCATTTAGTATCAAAACGATGCTATAACTTTTTTTCCATTTGTGTTTTTGTTGTTCCATCACTATTTTATTTGTCTAAAGCAATCATGTTTGCTAATAATCGATAAGCGCCACTAACGCCTTCTGGTAATTCTCTAAAGAAACTCAAACCTGTGTAAATGTAATTTCCTTTACCAAATTTAGCAATTACTAAACCACCCGTTTTTGAAGATTCGCCTTCATCATTGGAAGCTAAAATAGGAATAAATTCTGAACTCCATTTATTTGGATAATATAAACCTTGTTCTTGTACCCAACCAGTGAAATCTTTTTCAGTAATTTTATTCGGTTGATTAAGAACTTTATGATTTGGTGCTAAGAAAGAAACTTTTGCATTTTCATCAGTAACTCTATCTCTTGATAACTCTAAATTGTATGGTGCTATTTCTTTGGTAACCAAATTATTAGTAGTGTTATATTGAATAATTAAATTACCTCCGTTTTCTACATATTTAAACAGTGTTTTATTCTTATATTTTAATTCTTCAACCACATTAAAAGCTCTAATTCCTAAGATTACAGCATCAAATTGTTGCAGTTTTTCTGTAGAAATTTCGTTCGGATTAATCGTTGAAACTTTAAATCCAAGATTTTCTAAATTCTTGTTTACTTCATCGCCAGCACCCATAATGTAACCAATATTTTTGCCTTTAGTTTCAATATCTAATTTTACTAATTTAGATTCAGAAGGCACTAAAATGGTTTGCTTTGGAATATGTGGATATTGAATGGTAATTAATTTATCATCAAATGTTTGATTACCAATTTGAGCTTTTGCACTCAATTTTGTAGCAATTTCGGGTTTGGTTGGATAAAGAGTGAATGTAAATTTTTTCTCTTCGTTTTTAGTGGTAATTTCAAACGGAATTTCTTTTGGATTTACTTTCCAATCAGTCGGAATATTTAATGATAAAATTCCTTTTGCATTGGCTTTATGTGCTTTTACTGAAACTGTAATTTCTTTGGCTTGTGTTCCATTGAAAATAATTACTTCAGGTTCAATTTTAGTCGTAACATCAGGCAAAACAGTAAACGGAACATAGGTTTCTCCGTCATCGGGATTATTGAATTTATAGCAAATATTCTTTACAAATTCAATTGTTTTTCCTTCAATTTCAATGGTGAAAATGACAGGAAAATTAGATGAAATTTCAGGTAAAATTCGAATTGATTTATCCGAAACACGATACATTCCTTCAGTTTGTTTTTCTTTTAACCAAAACAAGTTGGAATAATCAACCGTTTCACCAATAACCACATTTTTTATTTGGAAACTTGTTTTCTCGTTGTTTTTTAAAACAGCATTTTTTGTTTCAAGTGGAAGTTGTAATGCTTTTACAGAAATCAATTTTGCATTCGATTGACTTCGGTTAATGACTTCAATATTAATGTTGAAATTACTATCTTTTGTTGTCGTTTCAGTATCGGCAACGGCTTCCATAAACAAACCACTACAAGCTTCAATGATCTTAATGATTTGTTTTGATTTGATATCTTTCCAATGCGAATCTTCTAAATTTTGAATCAAATCATACGCTTTAATCAAATTCGGAATATGAACTGACGGATTTCCAAAGTTGAAATTCTTTTCTATTTCGTATAGAATTTTTCCAATTTCATTGCCGCCTTTTACTCGATTCCAAGAAGTGTCGATTCCTTTAAAAAGATTGGTGTTGCTTGGTAAATCACCTTTTAAAAGTTCTAAATATTCGGTTTCGTCGCCACGACTTCCCAAAGTTCCAAAACCTTGGCATTTGTGCTGACTTCTACTCAAAGCGGCAATTTCGTTGTTGCTTTTTCCTTTTAACGGATAAAATACATTGGAATTAATGGCTAATAATTTTGATTTGTCGGCAGCATCAAACGCTTCCTGACTTCCATAAAACCACCATGATGTGTTGAAAAAAATACGTTTTGGTTTATATTTTACTAAATCATATGCTTCTAAACTCAACATAGCCGAAGCCGTGTGATGTCCGTGCGTAGTTCCAGGCGTGTTGTGGCTAAAACGATTCACAATAATATCTGGACGAAACGTTTCAATGACTTGAATAACATCTTCCATTACTTCGTTTTTGTTCCAAATGGCAAAAGTTTCATTTGGTTCTTTAGAAAATCCGAAATCATTTGCTCGTGTAAAAAACTGCTCGCCACCGTCAATTCTTCTAGCCGCTAATAATTCTTGCGTTCTTATGGCTCCCAATTTTTCTCGTAATTCGGTTCCAATTAAATTTTGTCCACCATCACCACGAGTTAACGATAAATAAGCGGTTTGTGCGTGGTAATGATTGGAAAAATAGGTGATAAGTTTTGTGTTTTCATCATCAGGATGTGCGGCAACATACAGCACTTTTCCAAGGAAATTAAGCTTTTGAACTTGCTCATAAATTTCAACTGAATTCAGTTTTTGTGGCGCTTGAGCTGATGCTAATATTGAAATAAAAAATATAAATATTGAAGTAAAGCTTCTTTTCATTGCAATGGTTTTGTTTCAAAAATAAGGAAATAAAAAAAAGGAAGTTTTAATCGCTTCCTTTTTAACACTATTTTATAAGTTGATTTAATCAAAAAATTCTTTTTCTTCTGTTTCTTTATAGATTACCGAAATTCCTTTTTGCATTAGTAAATTATTAGGATAGGTAATTGTTTCTCCATCGCTAGTTTTCAATACTACATAAAAAGCTTTGATATCGTCAATTTCTCCTTCAATTGGAAAATCTTTGTCGTGAATTTTGATTCTATCTCCAATTTTAAACGGATATGAAAAGAAAATAATGATTCCAGCCGTAATGTTGCTCAGAATCGACCATTGCGCGAAGGAAGCCACACCTACAACTGCAAAAACAGACGATATAAATAATAAAATTTGATCTTTTTTAACTCCCCAAATGATGGTTATAGAAATCAAGGCTAAAATGCCAAGTAATAAATTTATGTATTTGATAATCAGATTTGTACGATGTTCTAAAACTTCGTTTAATCGAGCAAAACGCTTAACAACTTTAGCAATACTAATTCGCAAAATAGTATAAACTAAAAGTACTATTAAGGTTGCAATTTCCTGATGTAAATAAGGATTATCAATTAGTTTCAGCATAATTCATTAATTTTTGAAATAACATTTCTGTTGGTAAACCCACTACATTCGTGTATGAACCTTCAATTTTTGAAATTCCGATTAACCCAATCCAATCTTGAATTCCGTAGCTTCCTGCTTTATCAAAAGGTTGGTAATTATCTAGATAATATTTAATTGCTTCATCCGATAAATCAGCAAAAGTAACTTTGGTCACACAATGAAAAACATCAGTTTTATCAATCGATTTCAAGCAAACCGAAGTAATTACTTCATGAGTTTGATTGGACAATTGTTGTAACATTTTAAACGCATCGTCATAATCTTTTGGTTTGCCCAATGCTTTTCCGTTTAACCAAACAATCGTATCACTAGTGACTAAAACATCGTTTTCATTTAATTCGTTTTCGAAAGCACTTGCTTTTAATTCGGCTAAGAAATTGGTAATTTCTTCCGCTTGTAAATGTTCGGGATAATTTTCTTCAATTTCTTTGAGGCGAATGGTATAATGTAAATCCATTTCCTTAAAAAACTGCTGTCTTCTTGGCGAACCCGAAGCTAGAATGATGTTGATTTTATTTAGTTTTTCTTTAAGCATTGGCTAATTTTAAATTGTAAACAATTACGGCAACTGATAAAATCCCGAAAAATAATATGATTTTCAAAACCAAACTTAAGTGATGAAATTCTTTCTTATTTGCAGCATTCATTAGTTTTACTCCAAAATAAATCAGTGGTCCAACGATTAGGACCATTGCATAATATACCACATAATCCAATTCAAATAAGTTTGAATTTACATAATATGCTAAAATACTAATTGAAATTATTGTTAAAACGCCAACAATTATTTTCGTTTTTTGAACTCCAATAGCGATAGGTAAGGAATTAATTCCTGATTGATAATCGCCATCCATATCTTCCATATCCTTAACGATTTCACGAATCAAATTGATGATAAAAGCGAAAATGGCATAATGCATTAAAATATCAAAAGCTTCTTTCATTCGGAAACGATTATCAACATCTATTGCCGGTAAAATATCGAATAATCCAATGATAATGATACTTGTAGAAAGCATTAACGCCACCACAACATTACCAAGAACAGGAATTTGTTTAAAACTTGTAGCATACATATAAAGTAACGTAGCGACCAAAATAAACATCGAAGCGAATGTAGGTTTGTAAATAACATTAGAAAGATAAAACCCAATTCCAACACCCACAATGGTTAAACCAATATACCAATTATAAGCCACTGTTTCCGTAATAGAAACACCAACCACACGATTTTGAGGTTTCGCAATTTCGTCGGTATCTTGATCCATAATATTATTGATGACATAACCACCAGCCGCAATACAAACAGTTGCAATCACTAATAATATGTAATTAAAATCGGTTAAAGCTAAATCTACGTATGATTGTTTTAAAAATAAATAGCGAAATACTAATTGCATGAAGGCTAGCATTAGTAAATTTTGGTATCGAATTAGTTTTAAGTATTTCATGTTTTTTGTTGTTATAGTATTGTTACACAAAGTCACACAATGTCAATCACAAAGTTTCACTGAGTTTTTTTGCGTTCTTTGGAAAAGTCTTTGTACTTATTACGTTTTAATCAAACTTCGCATCAAAATGTTCCATCCATTTGCCTTGTACTTTCATCACTTGTTCGATGACATCACGAACAGCACCTTTTCCGCCTTCAACGTGCGAAATATATTTGGATAAGCCTTTGATTTCTGGAACGGCGTTTTGTGGACATGTTGGTAATCCTACTAATTTCATTACGTGATAATCCGGAATGTCATCTCCCATATATAACACGTTTTCTGGTTTGATATTGTAAATATCAGCAAATTCTTTGAAGGTTTCCACTTTATTAGAAACACCAAGATGAATATCGGTAATACCTAAATTTCTCAAGCGAACTCGAACACCTTCATTGCTTCCGCCCGAAATAATACAAACAGTGTAGCCATTTTCTACAGCGGCTTTCATGGCATAACCATCTCTAATATTCATGTTGCGAAGCATTTCGCCTGTTGGGGTTACGTGAATAGTTCCGTCGGTTAGCACTCCATCTACGTCGAAGATAAAAGTGGTGATTTCGTTCATGAGTTCTTTATAACTTTTTGACATGTTGTATCGATTGTGTAAGTAATTGATATAGTTCTTTATATTTTGGATTTTCTAAGAAATCTAAATGTTTTTCAATGGTTTTGGTGTCGTTTCGTAATGCCGGACCCGTTTGTGCTTCATTTGGCGAAAGTTCCATAATTTTGTGGGCGGTTTCCTGAATTAACGGGTGTAACACTTCAAACGGAACGTTGTTTTCTTGGCAAATTTCATTCCCAATTTGGTACAAATGGTTCACAAAATTACAAACAAAAACAGCCGCTACGTGCAAATTTTTGCGTTGTTCAGAATTGATTCTAACTACTTTTTGGGAAATACAATTGCCTACTTTTTCTAAAAGTTGGTAATCGGCTTCATTTTCAGCTTCTAAACAAATAGGAATAGAAGCGAAGTCGATTTCTTTTCCTTTGGTAAAGGTTTGAAGCGGATAAAAAACGCCTTTTCGATTCTTATCATTCAAAATCGAAAGTTCCGACGAGCCCGAAGTATGCACTACCAAACGATTTTCGAAAGGCAACTGCGATGAAACTTCCGCAATAGCGTTATCTGAAACCGAAATAATGTACAAATCAGCCTCAGTAATTTTTTGATAATCAGAAGTAATTTTGGTTGAAGGAAGTAAATGCAATAAATGAATTGGATTACGAGCAAACGCTTGCACCAAATCGACATTTTTATCCTGTAACAACACCTGAATTAAGTGTTGGGCTACATTTCCTGAACCGATGAGTACGACTTTTATCATGTGGTAAAAATAGTGAATTTTGAGGAAATTTTGTAATGAAAATTTGATAAGATTAATGTTTGGTATTTAAGTATTTATCATATTTTTGCTGCATTAATTTCTTACAAATGAAAAAACTTTACTTTTTATTCTTTTTGATAATTGGGTTTTTAGGTAATGCACAGATTGTGAATATACCTGATGCTAATTTTAAAGCAAGGTTAATATCATTAGGTGTTGACACTAATAATGATGGTAATATTCAGTTAAATGAAGCTCATCAATTAACTTACTTGGATATTGGGGGGCAAAACATAAATGATTTAACGGGAATTAATAATTTTATTAATTTGACATTTTTAGAATCTTCAGGTAATAATTTATCGACATTGAATATAACTGGGTTGTTGAATTTAGTTAATTTAAGATGTTATAATTGTAATTTGACTTCTTTAAATTTGATTAATTTACCTAATTTAAGATCATTACATTGTTATGCAAATAATTTAACCACAATAAATTTAAGTTCATTAACAAAATTAGAACAATTGATTTGCGACAATAATCGATTAACAACTTTAGATTTAAGTAATTCGAGTAATTTAAATGAGATTCGTTGTTGGAATAATCAATTAGAAAGTTTAAATTTAAAAAATGGAAAAATTGAATCAACAATTACTATTTTTAATAATCCTAATTTACGATTTATTTGTTGTGATGAAGAACAATTAGATTATATTCAATCTCAAGTATTACAATATGGAATACTTAATTGTTCTGTTAATTCCTATTGCTCCTTCACACCAGGAGGAACATATTATAATATTTCAGGAAACACAAAATTAGACTCAAACAACAATGGTTGCGATGCTTTGGATATCAATTATTCCAATTTAAATTTTTCAATTACTGATGGAACTAATGCTGGTTCTTTAATTGCAAACCAAAAAGGAAATTATAATATACCAGTTTCCGCAGGAAATCATACTATAACTCCAAACCTTGAAAACCCTAGCTATTTTAATATTTTCCCAACTAGTTTTACTGTTGATTTTCCAACACAAACAAGTCCGTTTACGCAAGATTTTTGTGTAACAGCTAATGGAGTTCATCATGACGTTGAAGTAGTGTTGATTCCAACAGTTCCAGCTCGTCCAGGTTTTGAGGCTAATTATAAACTAGTTTATCGCAACAAAGGAAATCAAGTGGAGAATGGTAGTATTTCTTTAACTTTTGATGATGATAAATTAGATTACGTTTCTTCTAATCCGGTTTTTAATAGTACAGCGGTAAATAATTTAACTTGGGATTATACTAATTTACAACCTTTTGAAACCAGAGAAATTGCATTAGTATTAAATGTAAATTCTCCAATGGAAATACCAGCGGTAAATATTGGTGATCAAATAAATTTTCTAGCTGAAATTACACCTTTTGCCAATGATGAAGTACAATATGATAATATTTTTGCTTTAAAACAAATTGTAGTTGGTTCATACGATCCAAATGATAAAACGTGTATACAAGGAGAAACGATTACCCCAACTGAAGTGGGTAATTATGTACATTATGTAATTCGTTTTGAAAACACAGGAACTTATCCTGCTGAGAATATTGTGGTTAAAGATGTGATTGATTTGACTAAGTTTGATATTACAACGTTAGTTCCTCTAAAAAGTAGCCATGATTTTTTCACCCGTATAAGCGGAAACAAAGTAGAATTCATTTTTGAAAACATCAATTTAGATTTCAATGATGCTACGAATGATGGTTATGTGGTGTTTAAAATTAAAACATTACCAAGTTTGGTTTTGGGAGATACTTTTACAAATAACGCAAACATTTACTTTGATTATAATTTTCCAATTACAACTAATACGTACTCAACAACTGTTGCTACTTTAAGTATGCAAGATTTTGATTTTGGAACTTATTTTACCTTATATCCAAATCCGGCGAAAGACGTTTTGAATATTCAAACGAAACAAGATTTAGCGGTTAATTCCATTGAAATTTACAATCAATTAGGGCAAATTGTTATGGCGGTAACCAATGCTGTAAATGCAGTGGATGTTGCTAACTTAGCTTCAGGAACGTATTTCGTAAAAGTAAATACAGAAAAGGGTAGTGCTAATGCGAAGTTTGTGAAAGAATAAATTTTTGTCATTTCGACGAAGGAGAAATCACAACAGAAAATATAAAAAAACTCCCGATTCATTTGAATCGGGAATTTTTTTTATGATAAAACCTGACAGGTTTCCGAAACCTGTCAGGTTTATAATTTATCTCAAGCTTGCGCCTAACTGACTTTCAAAATTACCTTGTAACTTACTCATGATTTTATCAATTTGAGTATCAGTTAACGTTTTAGAATCATCTTGTAAAATGAAACTTACTGCGTATGATTTTTTACCTTCTGGTAAGTTGTTTCCGGTGTAAACGTCGAATAAATTCACATCTTTTAATAAACCTTTTTCAGTTTGTTTGGCGATGTTGTAGATTTGTTCGAATGGAACGTTTTCGTCTAACAACAAAGCTAAATCTCTACGAACTTCAGGATATTTTGGAATATCGGTAAATTTAATTTTCGTAGAAACGTATTTCTGAATCTTATCCCAAGCAAAATCAGCATACAAAACTTCTTGTTTGATATCAAAATGTTTTAAAACTGATTTTTTAACTGTTCCAAATTCTACAATTACTTCTTTTCCAACGGCTAAAGCTAATCCTTCTGCGAAAACATCATTTTCAAATGGTAATGAAGTTACTTTTTTGTCTAATCCTAAACGACTTAAAATCGTATTGATATAACCCTTAAACAAGAAGAAATCAGATTTTGATTGTGGGTTAGTCCAACTTTCGTTTTGTCTGTTTCCGGTTACTAATAATGTTAAGTGTTTGTTTTCGTCATGACCATTAGCCGTCTTGTGGTAACTTTTTCCAAATTCGAAGAATTTTAAATCACTTCTTCTTCTATTGATATTGAAAGAAACCGCTTCTAATCCAGAAAACAATAACGACTGACGCATTGCTGATAAATCGCTACTCAATGGATTTAACATCATTACATTGAATTCTTCTTTTAAGTTTTCAGAAAGTTTTACGTAATCTGGTGTAGTTAAAGAATTCGCCATCATTTCGTTGAAACCTAACGAACACAATTGATTTGCAATGATATTTTGTACTTTATATTCTTCCGTTCTTGATGAATTGGCTGTGGTAGCATTCACTTTAGAAGGAATTTTGATGTTGTTATATCCGTAAACACGTAAAATTTCTTCAATTACGTCAATTTCTCTAGTAACATCCACACGGTAAGAAGGAATTGTTAATCCTAAACCTGCTTCTGTAATACTATTTACTTTGATATCCAATGAAGCTAAAATCTTCTTAATGGTTTCTGGCTTAATTTCTTCACCAATAATTTTATTCACTTTATTGAAATGAATAAACACGCTAAAATCTTCAATCTTTTTCGGATAAATATCCACGATATCAGAAGTAATTTCACCTCCTGCCACTTCTTGTATTAACAAAGCCGCACGTTTTAAAGCGTATTCCGTAATACTAGGATCAATTCCTCTTTCAAAACGGAAAGAAGCATCCGTACTTAACGTATGTCTTTTAGCTGTTTTTCTAACTGAAACCGGATTGAAATAAGCACTTTCTAAGAAAATTGCCTGAGTTTTTTCAGAAACTCCCGAAGTTTTTCCTCCGAAAACACCTGCAATACACATTGGACCGCTTTCATCACAAATCATTAAATCTTCTTCGTGTAAGGTGCGTTCGATATCATCAAGAGTAACAAATTTAGTTCCAGCTGGAACCATTTTTACGACTACTTTATTTCCTTTTATTTGAGCGGCATCGAAAGCGTGCAAAGGTTGACCTAATTCGTGTAAAACGTAATTCGTAACGTCAACAATATTGTTTTTTGGAGTTAAACCAATCGCTTTCAAACGGTTTTGTAACCAAGTTGGAGATGGTTTAACGGTAATTCCTGAAATAGTAACACCACAATATCTTGGTGCTAATTTTTCGTTTTCAACTTTAACATCAATTTTTAAGGTACGTTTCTCTACTTTAAATTTACTTACCGAAGGCGTAATCAATTCAGAAGTAGTTCCTTTTTGTAACAACCCAGCACGTAAATCGCGAGCAACTCCCATGTGCGACATAGCATCGGCACGATTTGGAGTTAATCCGATTTCAAATACTTCATCTGTTTCAATTTCGAATACTTTTGAAGCTGGCGTTCCAGGTTTTAAATCTTCGTTCAAAATCATAATTCCGTCATGACTTTCGCCTAAGCCTAATTCGTCTTCAGCGCAAATCATTCCGTGACTTTCTTGTCCGCGGATTTTTCCTTTTTTAATTTCGAATGCGTTTCCTTCTTTGTCAAATAGCTTTGTTCCAATAGTCGCCACAGGAACTTTTTGTCCAGCAGCTACGTTTGGAGCACCACAAACAATTTGAACAGGCGCATTTCCGTCACCTAAATCAACTGTTGTGATTTTTAGTTTATCAGCATCAGGATGTTTTTCGCATGTTAACACATGACCAATCACAACGCCTTGTAAACCTCCTTTTAAACTTTCGTATTTGTCAACGCCTTCTACTTCCAAACCTAAGTCGGTAAGAATGTCGGCAATTTCTTCAGATTTTAAATCGGTTTTAATGAATTGTTTTAACCAATTGTAAGATATACGCATTTTGTATCGAATTTTAAAAGTGCAAATATAAGCTAAAGTTTAAGAGTTTGAAAGCTTAAAATTACTTTTTCAAGAACGAAATCAATCCACTAAAATAGGTTTTTTGGTCATCGTAAAACGCCATGTGACTTCCTTTTGGACAGAATAAATACGAACCATTTGGTAAGATTTTCGAAATTTCTTCCATGTGTTTTGGATCCATGGTATCGTGTTTTGCTCCGATTACTAATGTTGGGATTTTAACGTTTTTCAAATCAGCTTTTCTGTCCCATTTTTCTAATTTTCCTGAAATTCCAAATTCACTCGGACCTTGCATGGTTACATAAAGCGATTGATTCATTTTTCCTAACGAACGATTTACTGGTTCTGGCCAATCTTTTGCAGGGAAACGAAGAATGTGTTTTTCATAGAAATTCGGAAGCAATAATTCCATATATCTTGGATTGGAAAAGTCGTTATTGGCTTCAATTTTCATAAGTTCTACCAACACGTCTGGATTCATTTGTTTGGCTAACACTTCATTGGCATATTTATCGTATTCTGGACAACTTGCCATCATGTTTGAAATGATTAAGCCTTTCATGTTATTTTGATATTTTGTAGCGTATTCCATAGCTAAAATACCGCCCCAAGAATGTCCTAACAAGTAGAAATTTGTGTTGTCTAATTTCAAGGCTTTACGAACTTGTTCTACTTCTTCCACATATCTTGCCAAATCCCACATCGAAGTATCGTTTGGATTATCAGCATTTCCACAACCTAATTGATCGTAATAAATGAACTCGATGCCTTCTGCAGGTAGGAAATTCTCGAAACATTCAAAATATTCGTGCGTTGCGCCTGGACCACCATTTAAAAGCAATACTTTGATTTTTGGATTGTTCCCAATACGCTTCGTCCAAACATTAAAAGTGCCTTTTGGAGTTGTAATTGGAATGACTTTTACACCACCATTTTGAATGCTATCAGAAGATTGTGCAAAATACTCGTTTTGAGTAGCTACGGTTTCTTGTTTACAGCTTGTGAATAAAGCTATTACAAAGAGTAGGAGTGTTGTGCGGAATAGGTTTTTCATAGCTTGGTATTAAAAATTAAACTTTATTCCTCGCATTTCAAGGTGTCAAATTCAAGGTGAAGTTGTGTTGAACCATTTTGATCAACAGTAACCCATTTGTAATTAGTTAGTATATATGAATTTCCTCCGTCTAGTTTGACCCATTCATCTATTCCTTGGGCTCCATATTTCAAATCATCTTTAACACTAAATCCAATTGGAGCAACATAATTTCTACCTTTTACTAAATATTTGCATTTTGTTTCGTCTAGATTAGTTTTACTAATAAATTTAGATTTTGTAAGTTTAGGAAGTGTGTTATTAACTTCAACAGGAGTCATCGAAGTTGAACATGATACCATAAAGAATAAAATTCCAATTATTAATTTTAGCTTTTTCATTTTAAAAATAATTTTATGTAAATTATAAAATAATATCCTCAAATATACTAAATTCCGTCCAAACCCTTACAAAATCTCTTCCACGTGTTTCTTAATATTCGAAGCAATTTTTGTCATGGGTAAATCGTTGGCGTCGTTGCCAAATGGGTCTTCGATTTCTTCGGCGATTAATTCTAAACTCGCTAAAACATAAAAGATGAAAATCACTACAGGAATTACGTAGTAACCCAAACTAAATACAAATCCGAAAGGCAATGTCATCACAAAAAAGAAGATAAATTTTTTGATAAACGAACTATAAGAGTAGGGAATAGGTGTGTTTTTAATACGTTCGCATGCACCACAAATATCCGTAAACGATTGTAATTCAGAATTAATGATGTAAAATTGGTCACCCGAAATTTTTCCTGATTTGTACAAATCATTCGCTTTTTGAAACAGCATTTTTGCGACTTGATTTGGGCGATGTTTGTGGTGATCGATTTCCAAATCCAAACCTTCAAACAACATTTTGCTCACTTCTTCATTCAATAAATGTTTGGAAAGCACCGAAGCATAAGCCGGAATGACTCTTTTGAAATAATTTCTATCATTTTCTTCCGACAAATAAGCAGAAAGTTTCAATGCTAAATTTCGACTATTGTTTACTAATGAACCCCATTGTTTTCTACCTTCCCACCAACGGTCGTAGGCTGTATTGGTTCGGTAAGCCAATAATAACGACAACACAAAACCTACGGTAGTGTGCATTAGGTTTAGGTTTTTTACATGACTAGTTTCGGAAAGATTCCAATATTCTAATTCCAAATATGCGATTCCGTAGGCATAAAATCCAATAAAAAACATCATCGGAATTAATTGACGAAACGTATCCGATTCGTGAAAACGGAATATAAAAGTAATCCAGTCTTTTGGGTTGTATTGAACCATTTATTAATGTTTAAAAGTTTAGATGTTTAAGAGTTTAAAAGTTTTAAAAACTCATCATCACTTTCACAAAAATAAGATATTAATTCAATTTTAAAGTACCTGCTAATTCTTTTAAGTTAATTTCTGAAAGTTTGGTTACATATTGCGCATTCGAATAGCGAACAGAAGCTTCTACAAAGTTTTGTTGAGCAGTTCTAAATTCGATAGTAGTTATGGTTCCGATTTTGAATTTAGCTAACGTAATATCTAAGTTTTGTTTGGCGATTTCTAAGTTTTTTTCTTCCACTTTTACCAACTCTAAATTGGTTTGATAACTCGCATATAAAGATGATAATTGTGAGTTTAGGGATAATTTTTGTTGCTCTAAAAGGAATCCTGCGTTCTCCACTTGATATTTGGCTACTTTTTCGTTTCTATTTTGAAGAAAGCCATTAAAAATAGGCACTGTCGCGGTAACTCCATACACAAAACCTTGTCCCGAAGATTGCGTGATGAATCCCAAAGAAGCTTCCGAACGCGTGAAATTGTAACCAGAAGTAATTCGAACCGTTGGATAACGATTGCCTTTGACTTGTTTTAAATTCAAATCGGCTACTTTTTTAGACAGAATTTGTGCTTGCAATTGAGGATTTTGCTTTTCGGCTGTCGATTTTAATTCGTTGAAATCTAAATTTTGTTCGAAAGTAACTTCATTAGCCACTTTAAAATCGGTTTGAATATCGCGAACTAATAATTCGTTCAATCTAATTTTACTGATTTTAATGAGTTCTTTTTGTCTCAATTGCAAACTTAAATCGCTATTCAAATCTACTTGTGCATTCAAAACTTCTAATTTTGAAGCTTTTCCAATGCTAAAACGATTTTGAGCGGTAGTTAAACGTTGGTTTGAAATTACAATCGCGGTATCAATCGAAGCTAAAACTTGCTGTTGTTGTACCAAATCGAAATACGTAGTATACACATCGCTAATTCGGGTTAAAATAGCAGTTTGTAATTCGGCTTTTCCTTGTTGTTCTAGAACGTTTAATTGCTCTTTTCGGGCAAACATACTTAAACCATCGAAAATTGTCCAATCTAATCCAATACCATAGCTCAAATTCATGTTTTTGGCATTGTCTAATTCTCTCACAGTTCCGTCGCCTTGCGTTTGTTTGGTATCTAATTGACTGTTATTGTTGGTAAAATTCGCATTCAACGAAGGCAACATTCCAGCATTGGCTAAATTGTTATTGGTAGCATCAATTTTGGAATTATTTTCAGCGATTTTAATATCGTAATTGTTTTCCAAGGCGATTTTTACCGCATCTTCAAGTGAAAGCAGTTCTTGTGCTTGCGCTGAAAATCCGATAATCACAAATAATAAGCTTGTATATAAATTTCGCATATTTTATTTCTCTAAAGCGTCTAAATTATCAAATTCTGGTCGGTGTTTTTTAGCTTTCGACCACATTAAATAGATGGCTGGAATTACGAATAAGGTTAAAATTAACGAAAACATCGTTCCACCCACAATTACAACTCCCATTCCCATTCTACTTGCCGAAGCCGCTCCAAGCGATAAAGCAATTGGTAAAGCTCCCAAAGCAATGGCTAAACTGGTCATTAAAATTGGACGTAAACGCGCTTCTGAAGCTTCTAAAATCGCATCGTATTTCGATTTTCCTTGTTCTCGAAGTTGGTTGGCAAATTCGACTATAAGAATTCCGTTTTTGGTAACGAGCCCAATCAGCATGACGGTTCCAATTTGACTAAAAATATTCCATGTTTGTCCAAATAACCAAAGCGAGAATAATGCACCAGCTACCGCCATTGGTACCGTTAAGATAATAATAAATGGGTCAATGAAACTTTCAAATTGTGCGGCTAAAATCAAATAGATTAATAATAACGCCAATCCGAATGCGAAAGATGTGTTCGAACTACTTTCTACGAAGTCACGAGATTCACCACCTAAATCGGTCGTAAAAGTATCGTCTAACACTTTTTCTTTGATTTCGTCCATAGCGTTGATACCGTCAATCATACTTTTTCCTGGAGCTAAACCTGCAGAAACAGTTGCCGACATATATCTATTGTTATGAAATAATTGCGGTGGATTACTTTGTTCTTCAACCTCAACTACGTTATCTAATTGAATTAATTCGCCCGCTTTGTTTTTTACAAACATCGAAGTTAAATCCAATGGAGCATCGCGGTCTTTCTCATCAAATTGTCCAATAACTTGATATTGTTTTCCATTTTGCATGAAATAACCAAAACGTTGACCGCTTAACGATAATTGTAATGTTTGCGCCACATCTAAAACCGAAATCCCTAAACTTTCTGCTTTTTCACGATTAATCGTTACGTTGATTTCAGGTTTATTGAATTTCAAATTCACATCCACATTCGAGAAAGTTTCCTTTTTACTTGCTTCTTCCATGAATTGCGGAATCTTTTCTCTTAATTTTTCAAAATTCGGAGCTTGAATGATGTATTGAATTGGTAAACCACCACGTCTGTTTACCGAAATCGTTGGTTGTTCCGAAACGTTTACTTTGGCTTGTGGATATTTTTTAGTCATTTTATTCAAATCATCCACAATTTCTTTTTGAGAACGCTCTCTTTCACTCGGATCAACTAAAGCTAAACGAACCCTTCCAGCATTTACTGAAGAAGACAAAAATCCTGGTGAAGTAATTACCAAAGCTACTTTTTTCTCTGGAATCGAATCGTTGATTAAATCAGACAATTCTTCCATAAAACGGTCGGTGTATTCGTAAGTAGAACCTTCAGGAGTTGTTACGCTAATAACACCTAAACTTCTATCATCGTAAGGAGCTGTTTCCTTTGGAAGAATTGCAAAGAATAACACAATCAACCCGATACAAACTCCAATAATTGGAAAACTCAACCATTTTCTTTTTAAGAATTTAGTCAACGCATTAGCATATCCTGTATTTAAACCTACAAAGAAAGGTTCTGTAGCTTCATAGAATTTCGTTTTCTTTTGTTCGCCACCTTTCATCAAATAGGCGTTCAACATTGGTGTTAATGTTAATGATACAAAGGCAGAAATCAGTACGGCGGCACCAATGACGACACCAAACTCTCGGAACAATCGTCCAACGAAACCTTCCAAGAAAATAATCGGTAAGAAAACTGCTGCTAACGTTACTGAAATCGAAATTACAGCAAAGAAAATTTCGTTTGAACCTTTGATTGCTGCTTCGATTGGCGACATGCCTTCTTCAACTTTTTTGAAGATGTTTTCGGTAACTACAATTCCGTCGTCCACTACTAATCCTGTCGCTAAAACAATCGCTAACAACGTTAATACATTGATGGAAAAGCCACACAAATACATAATAAAAAATGTAGCAATCAAAGAAACGGGAATATCAATTAAAGGTCGGAATGCGATTGACCAATCTCTAAAGAATAAAAAGATAATAATGATTACTAAAATAACTGAAATGGCTAATGTTTCGGCAACTTCAACTACTGATTTTTTAATAAAAATGGTATTATCTAAAGCAATATCTAATTTGATATCACTCGGTAAATCTTTCTTTAATTTGTCAACTTCGGCATAAAATTGTTCTGCAATTTCCAAATAATTAGTTCCTGGTTGCGGAATAATAGCCACGGCCACCATCGGATTTCCTGATTCGGTGAACTTGGTTTCTAAATTTTCAGAAGCTAAAACGGCATAACCAATATCGCTTAAACGAACAGTTTTGTTGGCATCTGAAACAATGATAATGTCATTGAATTCCTTTTCAGTAGATAAATTTCCAAGCGTTTTTACCATTAATTCGGTATTCGCTCCTGTCAATTTTCCTGATGGCAATTCTACATTTTGTTTGTCCAAAGCATTTCGAACATCAGCCACCGTGATTCCGTAAGCATTCAATTTGATTGGATCCATCCAAATACGCATCGAATAACGTTTTTGTCCCCAAATTTGTACGCTACTCACACCTGGAATCGTTTGAATTCGTTCCGAAATTACGTTTTCAGCATAATCACTTAACTCCAAAGCATTTCTAGTTTGACTTTGAACCGTCATCGAAATAATGGCATCAGAGTCAGCATCCGATTTGGCAACTACGGGTGGTGCATCGATATCTTGCGGTAAACTTCTAACAGCCTGAGATACTTTATCACGAACATCATTAGCAGCTTCTTCTAGGTTTTTCTCTAATTTGAATTCGACCGTAATATTACTTGAACCTTGATTACTCGAAGACGTTATGTTTCGAATACCATCAATAGAATTAATGGCTTTTTCAAGTGGTTCAGTAATTTGCGATTCGATAATATCGGCATTGGCTCCAGTGTAATTCGTTCGAACATTAATTACGGCAGGATCAATCGATGGGAATTCGCGAACGCCCAAATAACTGAATCCTAAAATACCAAAAAGTATAATCAACAAATTGATTACAATGGTAAAGACGGGTCTTTTTATACTTAAAGTAGATAAACTCATTTGTAAGTGGGAAGTTAGAAGTTAGAAGTGGGAAGTTTTTCTTGTTTTACTTTAACTTTAATATCAGCTTCGTCTTTTAAAGCCATAACGCCAGAAGTTAAAATCGTATCGCCAGATTTTATGCCTTGTGTAACAATTACGTCTTTATCGGTTCTGGCAATAGTTTCAATTTTTACTTCTTTTGCTTTTCCGTTGTTAGCAATATAAACCACTTTTCCGTCTTGAACAGGAACAACTGCTTCAGAAGGAATTTGAATTGCTCCTTTGATGTTTTTCAATGGAAGTTCTATAGTGGCAAATGTTCCCGCTAATAATTTTCCATTTGGATTTTCAGCAATCGCTCTAATTTTTAACGTTCGTGTTGAAGTTTCAATTTCAGGTTCGATAGCGTAAATTTTAGCTGTAAATTTTTCAGTATTATTTGGAATCGTAAATTGAATAGGAGTATTGTTTTCCACTACCGAAGCATATTTTTCAGGAATGGAGAAACTAATTTTCACTTGATTTGAGCTTACTAATTTGGTGATTAGAGTTGTAGGAGTTACGTAAGTTCCGGGAGAAATGTTCCGTAATCCAATTTTACCAGAAAATGGTGCTCTTATACTTGTTTTTGCAATTTGCGCTTGAATCAATTGAGTTTGCGCTTTTAGACTTCTAAATTCTGCACTTGCAATTTCGTATTCTTCTTGACTAATAGCTTCTTTTTGAAGTAATAGTTTAGCTCTTCTTTCATTTTCGGAAGCTAAACTTTGACGGGTTTGAGCTTGCGAAAGTTGTGCACGAAGTTCGATATCATTTACTTTTAATAAAACTTGCCCTTTGCTCACATTTGTACCTTCGGTAAAATAAATTTTTTCTACAATTCCAGAAACCTCACTTCTAATTTCCACATTTTCATTGGCTTCGATTGAACCTGAAAGGGAAATAGTATTGGCAAAATTAGTTTCGGAAACTACAATGGCATCAACCACCATTGGAGGTTTTTTATCACCTTTTCCGCCACCTTTTTCAGATTCGGAACTGTTTTTTGTAATTCTATATCCAATTAAACCAACAAGAGTCAAAGTGATTAGCGTGATGCTTATAGTTTTTATTTTCATGATAGTAAGCTAAACTTAGATTTTATACAAAACTAGGTTTTACTAAATAATTATGCCAAAACCTTACCATTTATTTAACATAGTTGTAGGTACAAATGTTTTAAAAATTTGAGATTTATTTATAAAAGTTATGAAATAGGTGTTGAAATTTACTTTTTGTTATAATTTTTCTACACTTCGTTACATTAAATGGAATTTAGCTAATGTAATTCCAAATAGTTTTTTTCTTGCTCAACTCTATAAATGCTTCTCGAAGTTTTGAATGCTCAGGTTTTTCCATTGGAGCATCGTCTTTTAACAATTTTATGGCATGATGTCTTGCTAATTGTAAAATCTCTTTGTCCTTAACTAAATCCGCAATTTGAAGATTTAATACACCACTTTGTTGTTTGCCCATAATATCACCCGGACCACGTAATTTCAAATCGACTTCCGAAATTTCGAAACCATCATTGGTACGAACCATCGTTTCCATTCGGATTTTACTGTCATTGCTAAGTTTGTGACTCGTCATTAGTATACAATAACTTTGTTCAGCACCACGACCCACACGACCTCTTAATTGGTGTAATTGCGATAAACCAAAACGCTCCGCACTTTCAATTACCATTACGGAAGCATTGGGTACATTTACACCAACTTCAATCACAGTTGTTGCCACCATAATATTGGTTTTTCCTTCTGAAAAGCGACGCATTTCTTCATCTTTATCGGTAGGTTTCATTTTCCCGTGAACGATAGAAATGGAATATTGAGGTAAAGGAAAATCTCTAGAAATACTTTCGTAACCGTCCATTAAATCTTTGTAATCCATTTTTTCTGATTCTTGAATTAGCGGATACACAATATATACTTGACGACCTTTCGCAATTTCATCTTTCAAAAATTTCCAAACCTTCAATCGGTTCGAATCATAACGATGCACCGTTTGAATCGGTTTTCTACCAGGAGGCAATTCATCTATTACGGAAATATCCAAATCGCCATATAAACTCATGGCTAAGGTTCGAGGAATAGGGGTGGCGGTCATGACGAGAACGTGAGGTGGAACATCATTTTTCTTCCAAAGTTTAGAACGTTGTTCTACACCAAATCTATGTTGTTCATCAATAATCGCTAAACCTAAATTATGAAATTGAACTTTGTCTTCTAACAAAGCATGAGTTCCAATTAAAATATCTAAAGTTCCGTTTTCTAAAGCTTCGTGAATGATTTTTCGCTCTGCAGTTTTAGTAGAACCTGTTAGAATTTTTATTGTGATGTTTAATTCTTTTGCTAACTCAGTAATTCCATTAAAATGTTGATTGGCTAGAATTTCGGTTGGTGCCATCAAACAACTTTGAAAGCCGTTATCTTTTGCCAAAAGCATGCACATTAAAGCCACAATAGTTTTTCCAGAACCTACGTCGCCTTGGAGTAAACGATTCATTTGGGCGTTGCTACCTAAATCATTTCGGATTTCTTTTAATACTCTTTTTTGAGCATTTGTTAAGTCGAAAGGCAGATGATTATTATAAAAATCGGTGAAGTTTTCGCCTACGCGTTCAAAAGGCATTCCTTTGATTTTATGTTTGCGAATCAGGTTCTTCGTAATCAATTGCAATTGGATGAAAAACAACTCTTCAAACTTCAATCGGAATTGTGCTTTTGCCAACAAATCTTGACTTTTCGGAAAATGAATATTGAATAAAGCGGCATTTTTAGGAATCAACTTCAATTCGTCTAAAAGATAATTGGGTAAGTTTTCCGAAAATAACGCTTGGGTTTCCACAAACAATTGTTGCATCATTTTATTGATGACTTTGTTCGAAATGCCTTTATTAGCTAACTTTTCCGTACTAGGATAAACCGGTTGCATTGCGGAACGTAGACTAGCTTTATGTTCTTCTAACAATTCCATTTCGGGATGTGCCATGTTGTATGTAGCTCCAAATTGGGTTACTTTTCCAAAAATCACATACGGAATATTAATTTTGATGCTTTCTCGAATCCATTTTTGCCCTTGGAACCAAACGAGTTCCATTTGACCTGTATCGTCAACAAAAGTGGCAACTAATCTCGAACGTCCTTTGCCTTGTTCAACCGTTTTGATATTGATGATTTTCCCAACAATTTGTACTTCGGAATTGCTGTTTTGGAGTTCGTTTATTTTGTAATAACGCGTTCTATCAATATAACGATTTGGGAATAAATTCAGTAAATCTGCATATTTATGAATACCCAACTCCTTGCGCAATAAATCACCACGTTGTGGACCAACGCCTTTGAGATATTCTATGGGAGTTTCGAGTAAGTTCATTTGAGTATTCAGTCTTTTTTCTTTATTCTTTTCTCTTTGTTCTTCAAAAAACGAAGATAGTTTATAATTTGTTAATTTAGAAATCGCCACAAAAAAAACTAGTTTGTTGTAAACAAACACCAATAAAAAAAGGCGATAACATATGACAAAAAAAAACAATAATTAGCTCCATATGAAATCAGTGAAATTGAAAATGTTTATATTCGTACATTATTAAAATCCATCAAGATGTTTCGTATTCTTTTAGCCTTGTTTTTCATTAATTTGTCATTTGGTCAACAAATTGATAAAGTTGATTTTATAAGTTGTGAAGCTTTATTATTTCCGGATGCTTCTGAAAAGTCAATTACTGGAAGAATTTCTTATGAATTCAAAGTAAAAAAAGCAATTGATACCATAAAGATTGATGCTAAAAGCATGGAATTTTCAGAAGTAATCATTAATGGAAAAGTGGTGAAATTTAAAAATTCTGGAAAAACATTGGATTTATTTGAAGGGTTTAAGAAAGGAAAAAATAAACTAACTTTTAGTTATTCTGCCAAACCGAAGCAAACTTTATATTTTACTGGTGATTTTTCAAATGGAACTGGTCAAATTTGGACACAAGGACAAGGACGTTATACTAGCTATTGGTTGCCAAGTTTTGATGATGTAAATGAGAAAATGATTTTTAATATTTCTGTTGAATTTAGAAATGATTTTCCAGTAATTTCAAATGGTGCTTTTATCTCAAATAAGTACAATTCGAAGGGGAATTTAATTACTTGGAATTATCAAATGCAAAAACCAATGTCTTCTTATTTAGTGATGTTAGCCATTGGAAATTTTGCAAAACAAACTACAACCACTAAATCAGGAACGCCATTAGAATTTTATTTAGATAAAAACGATGTTTCTAAATTTGAACCAACCTATCGCTATTCTAAAGAACTATTCGATTATTTGGAGCAAGAAATAGGAGTGAAGTATCCTTGGGGCATTTACCGTCAAGTTCCTGTTCGTGATTTTTTGTATGCGGGAATGGAGAATACGACTTCAACCATTTTTGCACAAGATTTTGTGGTGGACTCAATAGGTTTTAACGATAGAAATTATGTCAACGTAAACGCTCATGAGTTAGCGCATCAATGGTTTGGCGATTTGATTACGGCACAATCAGGAAAACATCATTGGTTACAAGAAGGTTTTGCGACTTATTATGCGTTATTGGCTGAACGTCATTTGTTTGGAGATGATTATTTCTACGAAGAATTAAATGATTATGCCGAACAATTAAAACGTGCTTCCAAAACTGATACGATTCCGGTGATGAATGAAAAGGCGAGTTCATTATCTTTTTATAAAAAAGGGGCTTGGGCGTTGCATGTGATGCGAGAAGATATTGGGGCTAAGAATTTTCAAAAAGCAGTTAAAAAGTACTTAAAGAAATACCAATACAAAAACGTGAACACCGATGATTTCTTGAAGATTGTAAAAGAGGTTTCGGGTTATGATGTGGAAAATTTCAAAAAGGTTTGGTTAGAAAAAGCTGGATTTGAAATGGAAATCGCTCAAAAATATCTATCAAAAAACAAATTTATTCAAGATTATTTTGCTTTGAAGAAAAGTAAAAAATCATTAGTCGAATTGACAGAAATTTTGAAATCAGATGCCTATTATCCTATCAAACAATACATAGTATATCAAACGCGAAATGTTCCTTTTGATGAACGAAAAGTGATTTTAGAAACCGCTTTAGCTACAAATGACATTTTGGTTAGAAGAGCTGTTGCAGAATCTACACTAGTAATTCCTGAAGCTTTTAAATTGCAATATGAAACGTTGTTGAATGACAATTCGTATCAAACAAAAGAAATCGCTTTAACCAATTTATGGAAAAACTTTCCAGAAGACCGTTTGCGTTATTTAGAACAAACCAAAGAGATTGTTGGGAATAATGATAAAAGTTTCCGCTTGACTTGGTTAGCTTTAGCAATGAATACTGAAAAGTTGCAAGAACAAGTGAAAACTACGTCATATAATCAATTGTTGGATTTTGCTTCTGAAAACTACGAAAGTTCAGTTCGTCAAAATGCCTTAGAGTTGTTATTACAAATGAATCCAAATGATGAAAAAGTAATTGAATTATTGTTTAAAGCAACGGTGCATCACAAATGGCAGTTTACCAAGTTTGGAAGAGATAATGTTCGCTTATTACTTAAAAAACCGGAATACAGAACAATAGTTGAAAGATTAGCTGCAACTTCAGAGGAAAGTATGAAGGAATTGTATTTGAAGTTTTTGAATGAGAAATAAAAAAATCCCGAGCTTCAACTCGGGATTTGTATTTAAAATACTCTTTTCAATTCTTCTTTCAAATAACTAATTGCAATATTACTTGGAGCTTCGGTTTCGGTTAACTCAATCATAATGGCTTCTCTTAGTTTATCTGCATCAGCAACATCTTCGCGAAGTGCATTTTTTCGAATCATTTGCACTGTACTATTTTTTGCTTTTAACACGATATCCCAAGTTTCCGCAGTCAAATAAATTTGTTGGGTTAAATTATGCTCAAATTCAGTTTGAATGTGGTGCGATAATAATGTAGCATAGTCGTCTTTACTTTTTCCTGTTGGAGCCACACGCATTAATAATTGAGACGGATTGATTCGCTCTAACAACAAAACCATTCGCTCATAAGCTTGCAAACGAATTGGTAACGCTTGTTTTTGATTTTCTCTTAATAATTCAAATTTGCGTTTACTTTCTTCGCTGTTATAAAATTTTTGCATCATTACAAAAGCGACACCACCAGTAATTAAAGCAGGTATTGTGTAAGCAGCAATTTCTAATAATTTATCTTCGATTGTCATTTTTAAGTTGGTTTAATTTCATCGCAAATTAAGATTAAAAAATTTAATTTTCAAATTAGAATTTCAGTTGTTTGTATTAATCTTAATAAGAGTTAATAACTTCTTTTGTATTAACCCTTTTCATGATGTATTTTTGTAAATTAGTTAAAAAGTTATAGTACACTATGAAAGAAATGCAACGATATATTAGCCAATTAAACGAAGCACAGCAAGCACCTGTTTTGCAAAAAGACGGTCCCATGATTGTTATTGCGGGCGCAGGTTCTGGTAAAACACGTGTGTTAACCGTTCGTATTGCTAACTTGATGAGTCAAGGAGTTGATGCATTTAATATTTTAGCTTTAACTTTTACCAACAAAGCCGCACGTGAAATGAAAAAACGTATTGCGGATATTGTTGGAACTAACGAAGCTAAAAACCTTTGGATGGGAACTTTTCACTCGGTTTTTGCTAAGATTTTACGTAGTGAGGCTGATAAACTAGGATATCCCTCTAATTTTACGATTTACGATTCTCAAGATTCATTGCGTTGTTTAGGTGGCATTATTAAAGAAATGCAATTGGATAAAGATATTTACAAACCAAAGCAAATCTTAGGTCGAATTTCATCCTATAAAAACTCCTTAATCACCGTAAAAGCCTATTTCAATAATCCCGAATTACAAGAAGCCGATGCGATGAGTAAAAAACCACGTATGGGTGAAATTTATCAACAATATGTAGAGCGTTGTTTTAAATCGGGTGCTATGGATTTTGATGATTTGTTATTGAAAACCAATGAATTATTAAATCTTTTTCCAGATGTTTTAGCCAAATATCAAGATCGATTTAGATACATTTTAGTAGACGAGTACCAAGATACGAATCACTCACAGTATTTGATTGTTCGAGCCTTATCAGATAGATTTCAGAATATTTGTGTGGTAGGCGATGATGCACAAAGTATTTATGCCTTCCGTGGTGCGAACATCAACAATATTTTAAATTTCCAGAAAGATTACGAAAACGTGCAATTGTATCGTTTGGAACAAAATTATCGTTCATCAAAAAACATTGTAGAAGCTGCGAATAACGTAATTGACAAGAATAAAACTAAGTTAGATAAAATCGTTTGGACATCAAATGATGACGGACCAAAAATAAAAGTCCACCGTAGTTTAACTGATGGAGAAGAAGGTCGTTTCGTTGCGGCAACCATTTTCGAACAGAAGATGCAAAACCAAATGTTAAACGGACAATTTGCTATTTTGTATCGTACGAATGCGCAATCTCGTGCTATGGAAGATGCGTTGCGTAAACGCGATATCCCGTACCGAATTTACGGTGGTTTATCATTTTATCAACGTAAGGAAATTAAAGATGTTTTAGCCTATTTGCGTTTGGTGATTAATCCAAAAGACGAAGAAGCTTTAGTGCGTGTAATTAATTATCCAGCAAGAGGAATTGGAGATACTACGGTTGAGAAATTAACGGTTGCGGCAAATCATTATAAGCGTTCTATTTTTGAAGTAATGGAACACATTGATAAGATTGATTTGAAATTAAATGCAGGTACAAAAGCCAAGTTGAATGATTTTGTGACGATGATTAAAAGTTTTCAAGTTATCAATGAAAATCAAGATGCGTTTTTTTTAACCGATCATGTTACGAAGAAAACCGGATTAGTTCAAGAATTGAAGAAAGACGGAACTCCGGAAGGAATTGCTAAAATTGAAAACATAGAAGAATTATTAAACGGTATTAAAGATTTCACTGAAGGTCAAAAAGAAATCGATGGTGCTAGAGGTGCTTTAGCCGAATTTTTAGAAGACGTAGCTTTAGCCACTGATTTAGATAAAGATACAGGTGATGACGATAGAGTAGCGTTAATGACGATTCACTTAGCGAAAGGATTAGAGTTTCCACATGTATTTATTGTGGGATTGGAAGAAGATTTGTTTCCAAGTGCGATGAGTTTGAACACCCGAAGCGAATTAGAAGAAGAACGTCGTTTATTTTACGTAGCCTTAACGCGAGCCGAACATCAAGCGTATTTAACTTATGCGCAATCGCGTTATCGTTGGGGAAAATTAGTAGATAGCGAACCTTCGCGTTTTATTGAAGAAATCAACGACCAATATTTAGAATATTTGAATCCCGTAGACTCGGGTTATCGTTACAAACCAGTTATGGATATTGATGTTTTTGGTGATATTGATAAATCTAAATTGCGTTTAGCAAAACCAACTGCAGGAACACCACCAAAATATTTAACAAGAGATGAACCTGTTTCTTCAGCAAATATTAGAAGATTAAAACCCGTTTCAAGCAATTCAGGAAGTTCAAATGTAGTAGATGCTAATTTAAACGTTGGTAATATTGTAATGCACGAACGTTTTGGAAAAGGACAAATTGTAAATATTGAAGGAATAGGAGCCGATAAAAAAGCAGAAATTCGTTTTGATGTAGGTGGATTGAAAAAATTGTTATTGCGATTTGCGAAATTGGAAGTGATTGGATAATAGCTTTAGGCATTAAGCTTAAGGCATAAAGCATAAAATTATGTCAGAAATTATAAAAATATACGAAGACAAACCCAGCGAAGCGGCTATTAAAAAAGTTGTTGCCGTTTTGAAAGACGGCGGTTTAGTCATTTATCCAACCGATACCGTTTATGGTTTAGGTTGTGATATTACCAATTCTCGTGCATTAGAAAAATTAGCTAAAATCAAAGGAATTAAGTTGGAAAAAGCGAATTTCTCCTTCGTTTGTTCGAGTTTGAGTAATCTTTCTGATTATGTGAAACAAATTGACACATCGACTTTTAAAATTTTAAAACGCGCTCTGCCTGGACCGTACACGTTTATTTTACCAGGAAATAACGATTTACCAAAAGAATTCAGAAAAAAGAAAACAGTCGGAATTCGTGTTCCTGCTAATAATATTGCGTTACAAATTGTAGAAATGCTTGGAAATCCTATTGTTTCCACATCCATCCACGATGAAGATGAGGTGATTGAATACTCAACTGACCCAGAATTAATCTTCGAAAAATGGAATAACAAAGTAGATTTGGTTATCGATGGCGGTTACGGAGACAATGTGGCTTCAACCATTATAGATTTAACAGGCTACGAACCGGAAGTCATTCGTGAAGGAAAAGGAAGTTTGGATGTAATATAAAAAAACGCCTCAATCACTTGAGGCGTTTTTTTATATTTTAAAGGTAAATTATTTCCCTTCTAAGTTTTTCATTTCCTTTTCTAACATATCGTAGAATTGGTCAATTTTTGGCATAATGATGATGCGAGTTCTTCTGTTTTTTGCTCTGTTAGCAGGAGAATCGTTTTCCACTAAAGGAATGTACGAACTTCTTCCCGCTGGAATTAATTGTTTTGGACTAACACCTAATTCTTTGTGTAAAACTCTTACGATTGAAGTTGCTCTTTTTACTGATAAATCCCAGTTGTCTAACAAAACTGCATTTTTAATCGGCACATTGTCGGTGTGACCTTCCACCATACATTCGAAGTCTGGTTTACTGTTGATTACTTTAGCCACTTTTCCTAAGACACCTTTTGCTTTGTCGCTTACTTCGTAACTTCCCGATTTGAATAATAAATTATCAGCAATCGAAATCATAACCACTCCTTTTTCAACATTGATATTGATGTCTGGATCGTCAATTCCAACTTCACGTTTTAAACTTGTAACTAAAGCTAACGTAACACTGTCTTTTTTAGTTAAAGCGTCTTGTAAACGTGTGATTTTTAAATCTTTTTCTTTTAAACTTTCTAATGATTTTTCAAGATTTTCAGCCCCTTTTGTAGTTAAAGTGGTTAAATTCCCCATGTTATTGATTAAGTCAGTATTGTTTTTCTTAAGAAAATCAACTTGACTCGCTAACGCTTCTCTTTCCGTTAAACAAGTGTTTAATTTTACCGTTGCGGTGTTTAATAAATCTTGAATCTCTTTGTTTTTAGCCTCTAATTCGGTGAATTTCTTTTTTGAAACACACGAACTTAATGAAATAGCGGCTACTGCGGCGAATAACATTACTCTTCTCATACGATAATTATTTTTTTACAAAATTAAATGGAAATTGTTAAAAAATAGCTTTTTTAAACCTAAACTATTGTTAAAAAAGGTCAGCAAAGACCTTGCCATTCTTGATAAAGTAACGATAAACGATACTATTTATTTTGTAGTAATTTGATTTTTGAGTTGTATTACGTTTCTTATAAAATTGAAATACAAGATGATAAAATGTAAAATGCGCTTCAATAATTGCCCAAAAGTGTTTAAATTTTCCTTTCAAAATAAATTGAATTCCCGCTAATCCATCTAAACATAAGCGCATAAAAAGGATTGGAAACAATTGATTTTTTGGTAAATTCTTTGTTAACATTAATAATGAATTTCTGAAATTCAAGAACGTTTTTCTCGGATTTCCTTCGTTTAAAGTAGCACCACCAACGTGATAAACTATTGATTTTGATGTGTATTTTGTTTTATAACCTAAGTTAAATGCTCTCCAACACAAGTCAATTTCTTCTTGATGGGCAAAGAAATCATCATCAAAACCTTTTAGTTTTCGAAAGACTTCTTTTCTAATAAAAAAACAAGCTCCGGTTGCCCAAAAAATTTCGATTTCATCATCGTATTGCTGTTTATCTTCTTCAATAGTATCGAAAATTCGTCCACGGCAAAAAGGATAACCAAATTTATCAATAAAACCACCAGCGCCACCAGCATATTCAAAATGGGTTTTCTTTTTGAAGTCTAATAATTTAGGTTGGATAATCGCAGTTTCGGGTTGCGTTTCAAATATATTTAAAACAGGAGCAAGCCAATTTTCAGTAACTTCAATGTCGGAATTGACTAATGCGTAATATTCTTCTTCAACATATTTCAACGCTTCGTTATAGCCTTTTGCAAATCCAAAGTTCCCAGTATTTTGAATAATTTTTACTGTAGGAAATTGGTTTTGAATTACTTCAATAGAAGCATCAGTCGAGGCATTATCGGCTACATAAATCGTGGCTTCATCAGAAAACGCAATTACTGAAGGTAAAAACTGTTCTAATAGTTTGGCACCGTTCCAATTTAATATGACTACTGCTATTTTTTTCATTGATTTGAATATTCTGGAAGTTCTTTCAAGAAAACATATTTTTCATTCTCAAAATCCATTTGACAAAAATAATGATTTAGTCCATTGGTAACCATTAAATATTTCGCTTTCAACACTAAATTATAACGCGCAATTTGGTCAAATGTTTGTTGGGAAATGGGAACTTCTGGTGCTTTACATTCAATTAGTAAAAATATTTCTCCATTTGGTTGAAAAACCACACCATCATATCGTTTGCTTAAATCGTTAATTTTGATTAATTTCTCAACGTTGATATAGGATTTTGGATACTTTTTATCTTGCAACAAAAATTGAACTACGTGTTGACGCACCCATTCTTCTGGAGTAAGAAGAATAAATTTTTTTCTAATTTCATCAAAAATAGACACTTTATTTTCACTATTTTTGAACCGAAAGGAATAAACTGGAAAGTTCAACTTTTGCATGAAGCAAAAATAGTTATTTTAAACAAACTGCCAACTGCTACTGAACACTGAATACTTAAAACAATGGATGAAGTAATTCAAATTACAAAAGATATAAAAGCCGGAAACATCAAACCCATTTATTTTTTTATGGGCGAAGAACCCTATTATATTGATAAATTAACTGATTTTATTGAGCAAAATGTGTTACAAGAGCACGAACGCGATTTTAATCAATCTATTTTATATGGTCGTGATGTTACGATGGAAGATGTGATTGGAAGTGCTAAACGTTTTCCAATGATGGCCGACCGACAAGTAGTGGTGGTTAGAGAAGCGCAAGAGTTATCACGTACTATTGATAAATTAGAAGCGTATGCCGAAAATCCTCAGCCTACAACGGTTTTGGTTTTTGCATACAAATACAAGACATTAGACAAACGTAAAAAAGTCACTAAACTTTTAGATAAAGTAGGAGTAGTTTACGAAAGTAAAAAGTTATACGAAAACCAAGTTAGCGAATGGATTAAAAGAGTTTTGTCAGGACAAGGTTACAGCATTGAACCCAAAGCAGCGGCTATTTTAGTTGAGTTTTTAGGAACCGATTTGTCTAAAATCAATAATGAATTAGAAAAATTAAAAATCATTTTACCAAAAGGACATACTTTTACACCAAAGGACATTGAAGAAAACATTGGTTTTAGTAAAGATTACAATAACTTCGAATTACGAAAAGCTATTGGTGAAAAAGACCAATTGAAAGCCTACAAAATAATAGATCATTTCTCTCAAAATCCAAAAGATAATCCGTTAGTGGTTACTACTGGATTGGTATTTGGTTTCTTTTCACAATTATTACAATATCACGGATTAAAAGATAAATCGCAGTTTAATGCGGCTAAAGTTTTAAAAGTGAGTCCTTATTTTGTAAAAGATTACGAAGTAGCATTCAGAAATTATCCAATGAAAAAAGTTAGTGCTATTGTTGCAGCTTTACGCGATATTGATGTAAAAAGTAAAGGAGTTGGTGCTTCATCAATGTCGCAACACGATTTATTAAAGGAATTATTGATTAAAATTTTCAATTAATTCAAATGATAAAAAGTTTAAAAATTTGTACCTTCGCAATCCTAAAATTTACAAAACTTTAGTTAAAAATACTTAATTATGGGAATGAATAAAAATACAATATTGGCTTGGGCTACTTTCATTATGATTTTAATGGGATTACTTTTAATTGGATTAGGAATTTATCGTTATGCCGATGTTGCTGGTTGGGGATTTGCAGCGGTAGGAGTTGGTTTCTTTGCCATTGCTTGGGTTTTCAACGCTTTAAAAGGAAGAGTTTAACGATACAATTTAAAAAATTAATAAAACAAACATACCATTATGTCAGACGATAAGAAAGTGATTTTCTCAATGCAAAAATTGAGTAAAACCTATCCAGGAGCAGATAAACAAGTACTAAAAAATATATATTTAAGTTTCTTTTACGGAGCAAAAATCGGTATTCTTGGATTAAATGGTTCAGGAAAATCTTCATTATTAAAAATTATTGCTGGAGTTGATAAAAACTATCAAGGTGATGTAGTTTTTCAACCAGGTTATACTGTTGGATATTTAGAACAAGAACCGCTTTTAGATGAAACTAAAACGGTAATCGATATCGTTCGTGAAGGTGCTGCAGAAACATTTGCTTTATTAGAAGAATTCAATAAAATTAACGACGATTTCGGTTTGCCTGAAGTATATGAGAATCCAGAAAGAATGGAAAAACTTATGGATCGTCAGGCAGAATTGCAAGATAAAATTGACGCTTCAGGAGCTTGGGAAATTGATAATAAATTGGAAATCGCAATGGATGCGCTTCGTACGCCAGATCCAGAAACACCAATTTCTGTTTTATCAGGTGGAGAAAAACGTCGTGTAGCTTTATGTCGTTTATTACTACAACAACCAGATGTATTATTATTAGATGAGCCAACGAATCACTTGGATGCTGAATCTGTACTTTGGTTAGAACAACATTTGGCACAATATTCAGGAACTGTAATTGCCGTAACGCATGATAGATATTTCTTAGATAACGTTGCAGGTTGGATTTTAGAGTTGGATAGAGGAGAAGGTATTCCTTGGAAAGGAAATTACTCTTCTTGGTTAGAGCAAAAATCAAATCGTATGGCGCAAGAAGAAAAAGTAGCGTCAAAACGTAGAAAAAACCTAGAGCGTGAGTTGGATTGGGTACGTCAAGGAGCGAAAGGACGTCAAACCAAACAAAAAGCACGTTTACAGAACTACGATAAATTATTAAACGAAGACCAAAAAGAACTAGACGAAAAATTAGAAATTTACATTCCTAATGGACCACGTTTAGGAACTAACGTAATTGAAGCTAAAAATGTTGCTAAAGCATTTGGAGATAAATTATTATATGATGATTTAAATTTTGTTTTACCACAAGCTGGAATTGTTGGAATTATCGGACCAAATGGTGCTGGTAAGTCGACTATTTTCAAAATGATTATGGGCGAACAACAAGTGGATGCTGGTACTTTCGAAATTGGTGATACAGTAAAAATTGCATACGTAGATCAATCGCACTCTAATATTGATCCAAACAAAACCCTTTGGGAAAACTTTTGTGATGGTCAAGAATTAATTATGATGGGCGGACGTCAAGTAAACTCTCGTGCTTACTTATCTCGTTTTAATTTTGGTGGTGGTGAACAAAACAAAAAAGTTTCTACTTTATCAGGAGGAGAAAGAAATAGATTGCACTTAGCCATGACGTTGAAAGAGGAAGGAAACGTATTACTTTTAGATGAGCCTACTAATGATTTAGATGTTAACACATTGCGTGCTTTAGAAGAGGGTTTGGAAAATTTTGCAGGTTGTGCAGTAATTATTTCGCATGATAGATGGTTTTTAGATAGAGTTTGTACTCATATTTTAGCTTTTGAAGGTGATTCTCAAGTGTATAGCTTTGAAGGAAGTTTTACAGAATATGAGGAAAACAAGCGCAAACGTCTAGGAAAAGATGTAACTCCAACTCGAATTAAATACAAAAAATTAACACGATAAACATTTGTTAAAAAAATCCTGATTTAGTCAGGATTTTTTTTTATTTTAGTATTTCATAAAATTCAATCCATTTAAAGCAGTTTCATGATAACTTACACGCGTTTTTATTTTGCTTTACTATTCTGTATCACTTCCATATTCGGGATGGCGCAGACTACTAATTCAACAAATAAAGAGGCGAAAGCACTATTAAAACAAGCAGGTCAAAGCTTTCTTAAGTTAGATTCAAAAAAATCGCTCGATTTTGCTCAAAAAGCGTTAGTTATTGCTACAAAAAGCGATGATGATTTATTAGCGGCAAAAGCTTATAATATTATTGGTTTAAACTTTGAGGAATTTGCTGATTACAAGAAAGCAATCGAATTTTACAATAAAGGACTTGTATTGGCTAATAAAGTCGATAATGACACAGTTAAAGGTTGGCTCAACAACAATTTAGGAAATTTATATTGTTATCGAAAAATCGATTTTCAAAAAGGAATTACGCATTACAAAGAAGGTTTAAAATACTCCGTTCAACACAATGATCAATACGAAATTATGTTTTCGAAATTGAATATTGGAAGTGCTTACTTTGCAGTTGAGGATTTTAGTAGCGGTATTCAATATTTTAATGATGTTAAAGACTATGTGGATAAAGAAGGAGATATTGAAGCTAAAATATCTTTAAATTCAAATTTTGGAGCCTACTATAATCACTTAAACAACAATCAAAAAGCAGAAGAATATTATTTAAAAGCGGTTCATTTTTGCGAACAGAATGATGTTGAATTAATCAAGTCTAATGCAAGTGATGTTTATAATGATATTTCTAATTTTTATTACAAAATTAAAAACTTTGAAAAGGCGCATTTTTATCTTTTAAAGCACGATGAATTACAAGACAAAATTTACAATGAAGAACGATTAAATGATGTAAAAGTAGCCGGGTTACAAATAGAACATGACGAGATTAATAGAGAGATTGACCAAATTAAAAAAGAAAAAGAAATCCAACAAGAAAAATTACAAGCTAATCGTGTTTTTGTAATTCTTTTAGGTATTATCTTTTTCATCTTATTGTTGCTATTGCTTTCCTTAATTCGAAACAATAAAATTAAAGCGAAAGCCAATTCCGATTTAAAAGAAGCAAATCAAGAACTGTTGATTGCAAAAGAAAAAGCAGAAGAAGCATCTCAACTAAAAACTCAGTTTATTTCCACAATTAGTCACGAATTAAGAACACCACTTTATGGAGTTGTAGGAATTACGGATATCATTTTAGACGAACATAAAGAACTTACAAATAGCCCGCATTTAAAATCATTAAAATTTTCAGCCAAATATTTATTGTCTTTGGTAAATGATATTTTGAAAGTATATAAAATTGAGGAAAATCAAGTTGTTTTAGAAGATATGGTTTTCAATCTTCAAGATGAGTTGACCATTATTAAAGATTCTTTACATTTCTTAGCAATTAAAAACAGCAATCAAATTGATATTAATGTTGATACGAATATTCCAGAAATTTTAGTAGGAGATAAGATTCGTTTATCGCAAATATTAATCAATTTGATGAGTAATTCCTTAAAGTTTACCAATGAAGGAAATGTTACAGTTAAAGCAGATTTAATTGAAAAAATAGGAACCAAGTGTTATTTGAAATTTCAAGTTATTGATAACGGAATTGGAATTGCAAAGCAAGATCAGGAAAAAGTATTTGATAAATTTGTGCAAGTTTATCGTAAAGAAGACGATTATCAAGGAACTGGTTTAGGACTTACCATCGTTAAAAAAATGGTAGAACTTTTCAATGGAACTATCCATTTAGAAAGTGAAGAAAATATTGGTACAACAATTACATTTACCCTTCCTTTAGAATCAGATGTTACAAAAGTTAAATCGATTATTAATAATTTAGATGTTGATCTTTCTATTAAAAAAGAGTACAAAATTTTAGTGGTTGAGGATAATAAAATCAATCAAGTTGTTACCAAGAAATTGTTAGAAAACAATCATTTTAAATGTCAAATTGTAGATGATGGTTATGCAGCTTTAGATTTAATTGATAAAGTTAAGTTTGATGCTGTTTTGATGGATATTAATATGCCAATCATTAATGGATTTGATACGTCTAAACTAATGCGTCAAAAAGGAATAAAAATACCAATTATTGCGGTTACCGCTTTCGATAAGCAAGATATTGAAGATAAAATTATAGATGCTCAAATTGATGAAGTTATTGTGAAGCCTTTTGATAGTCACAAACTTTTTGAAACAATTAAACGATTAGTAGATAAATAAAAAAACGTTGGTTAGTACCAACGTTTTTTGTTTTTCTTAGATGCTTCCGATTTTCTTGAATTGGAATTCGGATTCATTTTATTTTTGTCTTTATTTCTTAAATCAGGTTTTGCATCTGGATTTACTTCTTCATCTTTCCAAGTATATTGATGGTCTGTTACCACTTTAACTTTCATTCGGATTAACTTCTCAATGTCTAACCAATATGGTTTTTCGTCTTTTCCACAAAATGAAATAGCTAAACCAGAATTTCCAGCACGACCAGTACGACCAATTCGGTGAACATACGTTTCAGAAATATTTGGAATATCAAAGTTAATTACAAACGGAAGTTGCTCAATATCAATTCCTCTAGCCGCAATGTCAGTCGCAACTAAAATATCAATTTCTTTGTTTTTGAATTGCTCTAACACACGTTGGCGTGCATTTTGCGATTTATCTCCGTGAATAGCTTCTGCTTTTATACTGGCTTTTTTCAACACTTTTACAATGTTGTCAGCACCATGTTTTGTTCTTGTAAATACTAAAGCATTACTCAAACTTTCTTGAATAATCAATTGTTTTAAAAGTAAACGCTTATCATCTTTATTTACAAAATACACTTTTTGTGAAACGTTTTCAGCTGTAGATGAAATAGGTGTTACCGAAATGTATTTTGGACGTGTTAAAAAAGTATCAGCTAATTCTCTAATAGCTAAAGGCATTGTTGCCGAAAACAATAACGTTTGTCTGTTGCTAGGAGTTAATTTGATAATTTTCTTTACATCATTAATAAATCCCATATCCAACATTTGATCTGCTTCGTCTAAAACCAAATGATGTAAATGATCTAAATCGATAAATCCTTGTTTGTGTAAATCTAAAAGTCTACCTGGAGTTGCGATTAAAACATCGATTCCCATTTTTAACTCGTTTACTTGAGGAACTTGATTAACACCACCAAAAATAACTAATGACTTTACATTGGTATATTTTCCATAGGTTTTAAAACTTTCGTCAATTTGAATGGCTAATTCTCTTGTAGGCGTTACTACTAAAGTTCTAATGTGTTTTGCTTTTTTAGCCGAACCTACAATTCTGTGAATTAAATTCAGAATGGGAATGGCAAAAGCACCTGTTTTTCCTGTTCCGGTTTGGGCGCAGGCAACTAAATCTTGTCCTAATAAAATTTCAGGAATGGCTTGTTCTTGAATAGGTGTAGGATTAGTGTATCCTTCTTCTTCTAAAGCTTGTTGTATGTTATTGTATAATTTTAAATCGTTAAATGTCATAAATGAATAAATAATTTCCTGTCGAATAATGTCGATAGGGTACAAAGATAGTGTTATTTTAGGGAAGTTGGTTTTTACCCGATTTTAGCCTTCATGAAATCGGTAATTAATGATGCAATTAATTTACCAGTTAAATGATTGTTTTTAGAATCGTCAAGCTCTGGAGCACCTTCACAAATATGGAAATAAGAGGCATTTTGATTTTTTCCAAAGTAATACACAAAATGACGCGCTTTATCTACACTAAAACCACTCAAAGTCATGGCACTAGAAGGAATGTTAGGAATCGCATCTAAATCTAATTCCACGCCAAAAGGTTCGTTTTTAATAAAGTTAAGCGCGTTTTCTAATTCAGTTTCGAAGTTTTTCTCACGTTTTACTTCTACTTCTTCATACGTAACGTATTTTACTCTTGAAGTTAATTCTTTTAAGGTATTGAACACACTTTTAGAAACGAAGTTTTCGTGTAATCCAAAAACAAAATATTTCTTTAAAAAACCATCTTCAAAAGCATAGCTAAATCCGTTTCCTGAATGTCTTCCTTCTAAAATTCTGAAATCGGTATGCGCATCAAAATTAATAGCATTCACAGGTTTTCCTTTGGCTAAAGCTAGTCCTTTGATGTTTCCATATGCGTTATTATGTCCGCCACCAACAATTATTGGAATTTTACCTGCATTGCAAATTTGGTGCACAATATGCGAAACTTCAATATCCAATTGCTCTACTAATTTGAATAGTTCTTTTCTATGTTCTTTGTTGTTAGCATCTAATGTATGCGCTTTTTCAAGTTGTTTGGATACATCTAATTTACCTAGAACCAGCAAATTATTTCCTTTGCAAAATTTATTATGTTGAATATTAGCTAAGCTTTGCAATGCGCTTTCATAGGCTGAAGCAGCACCAACTCTTCCTAAATTAGCTTTCACACCAATATCTTCTGGGATTCCAAAAAGTACAAATTTAGCTTCACTGTTGGTTATAAAATCAACAATATCAGCATCTTTTGGTACGGTGATGATTTTTTCTCCAAATTTTACTTCGCCACTTCTGTGGTTGGTTATTTTGGCTAATTCGTTTTGGCTTAAAAGTGTAATATTCTCCATAAAATTATTAAATGCAATCAAAAGTACTATTTTTAAATAAAATTCGTTTAAAATTTAGAAAATACTTTAAAAAGTGTATTTTTGAAAAATCTTATACATAACCCAATCAAACTAAAAATGGAAAACAAATCAAACAATTCTGGATTAAAAGCTGCTGTGGTAGTATTGGCACTACTTTTCTTAGGAAGTGTAGGCTATATTTTTAAACTTAATTCTGATAATAAAGAAACTGTTACGACACTAACAACAGAAAAAAATACTTTATCAGAAGAATTAAAAGCAAAAATTGCTGAATATGACACTATGATTGCTGATAATACAGCATTAAAAGACGAATTACAAGCAGAACAAGCTAAAATGGTGGCTTTATTAGAGCAAGTAGAAAAATCGAAAGGTGATACTGCTGCTATGGCAAAGTACAAAAATGAGTACTTCCGTTTAAAAAGAGAAATGGACAATTTAGTAGCTGAAAACAAAGTTTTAAAAGAGCAAAATGTTGCTTTAACTTCTAGTTTAGATAGTACAAATGTAGTTTTATCAGATGCTAAAAAATTCAATGATACGTTGTTAACTCAAAACGAAGGATTAACAAAAACAGTTGAAAAAGGTTCTAAGTTAGCGGTTTTAAACTTAAAAGTTTTAGCAGTTAAACAAAGAAGTTCTGGAAAACAAATTGAAACTGATAAAGCAAGTAGAGCTGATGTTTTAAAAGTAAGTTTCTTAATTGCTGAAAACCAAATTGCAAAAACTGGTGCAAGAGAATATTATGTTCAAATTATTGACAGTAAAAGCAATATTTTAGGAGAAAAGAAAACGATTCCAGCTGGAGATAAAACGTTAACGTATAGCTTTATTTCTACTGTAAAATATGAAAATAAAACAGTTCAAGTAAATGAAGAAGTACCAGGTAAAGATTTTGCTAAAGGAACTTACTTCGTAAATGTATTTGATAAAAATGCTGAATTAGTTTCTAAAACAAGTTTCGAATTGAAATAATTCGTTTATAAAATTTTAAAAGTCCAATGAGAGTAATTTCATTGGACTTTTTTATTATAAGTATTTTGATAAATAGCTTCCCAATCCAACTGCGGTAATAGTTAAGATTATAGAACTTGCCATATAAATGTAGGCTGTAATTTGGTTGTTATTCTGAAGTAAATTATAGTTTTCTAGAGCAAAACTTGAAAAAGTGGTAAATCCTCCACAAAAACCAACAATCAGTAAAAACTTTAACGGATGATTTTCAGGAAAATATTTTCTAGTGCTAGGATAAGAAATGGCAATTCTTTGAGACATTTTTCCAATAATACGATTAGCTAATCCCGGCATCGCATCTGATTCATGAGTTAAAATTGGAATCATGTATACCCAAGCTGCAAAAGCTACCGGCACAGAAACATAGCCTCCCTTGGAAAAAATTACATCTGGCATATACCATAAAAGATGCCACAAAGATTGAAGGATTCCAACGGGTAATTTAAAAAAATCAAGGAAGTTAAGGAAGGAAAAATACCTCCTCATCTTTCCGCTCATAATGCTCTTGCTTGGAATAGAATTTTCATTCATTATTCTCTTTTCCAGTTCTCCTCCCGATCCTAAATACAAAAATTCCGTATTGTGATCTTCTTCTCTTATTTTTTCCACTACAGCAATCAATGGAAAAACATGCCCACCTGTTCCACCGCCAGTTAAAACTATTCTTATCATATAAATTAGTTTTTAGTTCACGGTTCACAGCTCACAGTGTCCGTGGATAAAATTATCATTATTTAAAAATATTTTATTTAAAATTACTGCCAAACGTGCGTCTTAAAAGCCCAGTTGGCCATTTCTCTAGCATCTTCCCACATATATGGATCGTTTAAAACCACCGCGATTATTTTATGCTTTTTTGTACTATCCTCAGCCGCTAACATCAAAGATTTTCCTGCCAAAGGCGTAAAACCAGTCTTAGTACCCAGGCATTCCGGCATTTCATTTAATAATCTGTTCGTATTCATTATATCATGAGATATTTTTCCATCCATAGAGTAGATAGCGGTGTCCGGAATTTTAAAAGTATCCCAGATTACCTTATATCTCATCGAAAAAGCCGCGATTCTAGCTATATCATAAGCACTAGAATAACATTCATTCTCTCGCCCATCGATTTCCAATCCTGAAGCTGTACAAAAATGCGAGTTTTTTAGTCCCAACTCTTTGGCTTTGTCGTTCATCATTTGGGCAAATTTTTCTTGAGTTCCTGCTATATGCTTGCCCAAAGCAATTGCTGAGTCATTGGCGCTATTCATGAGCATAGCTTTCAATAAAGATCTGGCAGAAATAGTTTCTCCAATTCTCAACCGAGTGCTGATGCAATTGCCTGAGGATGGGCATCCAATTTTTGTTCCATCGGCATACACAGCTTCTTCGTCAATAGTTATCGCCTCTTTATCTAAATCTTTTATGTTTTCCACCACCAAAACAGCTGTCATAATTTTTGTCAAAGACGCAATTTGTCGCTCATCTTTTCCGTTTTTATAATACAAAATAGTTCCGCTATCTGCATCTAAAATAATTGAAGCATGGGCGCGGAAAACATCCAGCTCCGGGGCTTGCGTTTTTTTTACCGGCACATAAGCGGCTAAAGGAAAACTATGCTTGGTAAGCAAACTCTCTTCGTTGGGTGAAACTTTGGAATCTGACTCACCTTTTACCATCTGGACTGTTTCGCTGTTAAATTCATCTTTCTTATCTTTGAAAAAAGAACTATTCCAAAGATTTCCTCCATAAAAAGGCCACAAAAAAAGACTTGCAATAAATAACCCTCCTAATAATTTTATTGAAAATATTTTTTTTAACATAACAAACTATTTTTCCACATTTAAATTAATAATTGATTCTACTCTTTTATCTTTTGAGAGGTTTTCATAATCAGGCAGTTCCTCTATCTGCCCTAATCCCATATTTTTGATAAACTCCGTAGAAATACTATACAGATATCCTCTTTGGTCATTTTCGTTGGTATTTTTTAAGATCAAGCCACGCATCAATAAATTCCTGAGAGTAAAGCTAGAATTAACCCCCCTGATGGCTTCGATGTCTGCGCGAGAAACTGGCCCCCGATAAGCTACAATTGCCAAAACTTCCAAAGCCGTCCGGCTCATATCTTCTTGAAGATTCCTTTTGATAGTCTTTTCTACCGCCTGGGCATTTTCAGGATTGGTTGTCATTTGAATATTGTCTCCGTTTTTTACTATACTCAGACCGCTTTGGCCCTCCTTGTATTGTTTGGATAATTCTTCTATGCTGGCAATAATATCTTCTTTTTTAACCTCAATAATTTTAGACAATTGCAAACAACTTATCTCATCCCCTCGAACAAACAAGATACTTTCAATTATTGATTTTATTTTCTCTTTTTCCATTATTTTAAATTTATTTTAAGTTTTATAGCTTACGCGTTTGTGCTACTATAGCATTAGTTTCTGAAAAATATTATTTTTTCGAACTGCCGTGCGAAGCGAAAGGCGAGAAAAAATGATATTTTTTAGAAACGTATGAGACAAAATAATATTCAAACGCGTAAATTCTAGATTTTCCTTCTTAATTTAATATCATAAAATATTTCTCCTTGCTCCACCACTAGAATCCTCCTTTTGACCATTTCCAGCACAGCCAAAAAAGAAACAATTGTCTCCACTTTATCTCCCCCTTTTTTTATTAGCTCACTGAAATTCATCTCGGCTCTATGGCTCAACATTTCTTTTAATTTATCAATCCGCTCCTTGAGAGAAATAACTTTTATCATTTTCTCCTCTTCCAACTTCTCAAAAACTGGGATTTGTCCTAGAATATCCGCATAAATTAGTGCTAATTCTTTGGCACCGATTCCCTTGGGCGGAGCAAACTGGGGCTCCAATTCGACAAAATTATCCCGCGAGAATGATTGCTTTTTGTTATTGAATATTTTTTCTATTTCCTGAGCGGCTAGTTTAAATTTTCGATATTCTTCCAGTTGTTTTTCCAAATCAAAAATCTCTTCTTCCTCTTCACTACTCAAATCCAGCAAGGGCAGTAAGGCTTTTGATTTTATTAAAATTAATTTAGCCGCTACTGTTAAAAAATCAGCTAAATTCATAATGTTGATATCTTCCTTTTTTTCCAGGTAATCCAAATATTGATCAGCTATCTGAGCCAAGCTTATATTGGTGATATCCATTTTCTCCTTATTAATTAACTCCAAAAGGAGATCCAATGGACCCTCAAATTGTTCTATCTTTACATTATACATCGTATCTATAATACTATTTTTTAAGAAACATAGCAATCACAAAATCATATTAACATTTTAGCATGTTAGCATATGAACATAGACTGCAATTCCAAATTCATAAATTCCTAAATTCTTAGGCTAGTCTGAATTCTACTTAAGATATTTCCCATACTTTGCCGGATCATAATAACAATTTGGATTAGGATATTCATCTGGATCCAAACAACATTCCATATCCATATGTTTTCCTTTGCCTTTATCGCTTTTGCCAGGCTTATCATTTTTCTTTTCACAAACCAACCTCCCGCCTTCTATCTTATATGAAGCTGGCTTAGGGGCAGTAATTTTTGGAGCTACCGGCTTAGGTCTAGGTCTGACAATATCAATATTCTCAAAAGAGGAAACTGCCGCAAAAAACTCTGGTAAATTATCGCTTACTGCCACCATCGAATCGTTATTTATTGTTGCTCCGACCTTTAATCTTGGGGCAATATTATATATGTATTGGCCTTTTACTACTGTAAAAAATAATGCTGGGTTATAGCAATCATCTTCTTGGGGGATATATATTTCTTCAGCTGGATAATCTCCGGTTTCAATCATATGCCCCTCAATATTTTTACAACTTTCTGCGTCCTTGGAGGATTCATCTTTTAACTTAGGAAACTCATCTGTTTGAAAAAATTCTTTAACTCTGGCAATATCATACACCGCCACATCAAAACCAATAAAATTTTTATTTTCTTGCTCGTTTGCGATAAAAGAAACTCTATACCCAGCCTTAGAAATTCTAGAATAAGGTTGCACCAGCGGAGCTTTCCAACTCTGAGGATATTTTATTTTAAAACCGTACCATAAACTTTTATACTCTTTCCAGTTGCTGCTATCAATATTTTCTTGAATAGTTGAAATATTTAAAATATTTTCTTGTTCAAACTTATAATCTAATTCCTCTTTGCTAAGCGCCACTTCTGCCGGTTTCTCTGGAGATTTTGATTTAAGCAACTGAGGATACCATGCTAAAGCCAAAGTAGTTGCCGCAATAAAAATAGCGGCTCCAATAATATACACATCTCTTTTAATATTGGTTTTGCAAACCATCCCTGTGCAAAAAATATTATTCCATTTTTTTAAAGTTGGAATAGTCTTTTGATAAAAAGCCATCATCTTGCCAGAAATTTTTCTTTGTTTAGTTTTTATTTTTCTAGCTATATCCAGAAAGAGATACCTCAATCTTTTAAATTTTTGACTAATTTCTTTCTTTAAAATGAACGCTGGTTTTTCAAATTCTCGCGCACTTTCCTTCTGAATATTGCTTTCTGCTTCTACTCCTTCTAATTTATTAAGTTGAAATCCTTTAATTTTTTCTGCCAAAATAAATTTAACCTCCTGAATTTTTTTATCAATCTTTTCTCCCCAACTCCTTTCGCTTTTTATTTTTTCAATCTCAATATTTTCTTTATTAAAAATTTTTTCAGCAAAAGCTCTTCTATTTTTTTTCAATTTCTTATGTTTCCTTTTCTTACCCATATTGTTATAAGTTTAATTATTTCCTAATATCCTAGCATGATTAAGGCTTTTCAGTCAATTTTTAAAAAAAGAGCTGGCATGCTCTTTTTTTAAAAATCTAAATTTATTTTTTCTAGACTTTCTCTACTTTTCTAATTAATTCAATGAGTTTTTTTTCTAACTGACGTAGTTCTTTTCTTTCTACATATTCATTTACGGTGTGTGCGATAGAAATATTGCCCACTCCAAAAAGTAAACTGTTGGGGAAAAAGGCCATTTCAGAGAAAAATGGAACTAAGATTCCTTTTTTAAATAAATCACTCTCGCAAGGTTTTATCTTGTCAGTAATTTTTATTTTCATTCCTTTTCTGTTTGTTTTTGCAACAAAAGCTATAATTTTTTCAAATTCTGCCTTGTTTTTTGGTCGAACTAAAACCTTAGCGGTTGCTTCTCCGGCAATCACATTATCTGCCTCGCCTCCGCTGGTTATAATAGCGTTAAAAGCGGTCCAATTCTTTTTATATAATTCCTGCAAAAGATTCGTCAGATTGTAAATCGCACTATCTTCTTTTTTGAAATCCAAAGAAGAATGTTTTTGCACGCCTTGGGCTAAAATTGCTAGTGCAATCAAACCGCGCTGGCTGGAAGCTACTTGCAACTGAGTCGGCTCCATCACAATAAAATTGCCTTTTTTGATCTTTATTTTTTTTGCTCCGATAAAATTATCTTCTTCGCCTACTGTAAAAATTAATCCGATGTTTTTTAATTTCCGGGCCGCCATAATTGCTCCCGCAATATTACCTTTATTATCAATAGCTCCTCGGCCAAAAATTTTATTTCTAGTGATTTTAATAGGGACTACTCCGGGAACTGTGTCCATATGCACTACAATGTAAGTCTGGGGTTTTCCTTTAGTAGCAATAACGTTAAATCGATTTTTCTCCACCATTTGTTTTTCTACTTCAAAATCTTTAAGCTCACGCACCAAAAAATCCCCCATCATTTTTTCTTGTCCGGAAACTGATGGGATTTTTAACATTTCAATTAACAATCTTTCTATTTCGTTCATCTAATTTATATTTCTAAATTTTATTAATCTTATAATAGCTGGTCGGAAAGCAAATAGCAAATTTGCTATTTGCTTTCCATCGAGATAAAAAAGTCATCTATGAACTACCTAGTTAACAAAAAACAGGCACTCAAATCGAGGCCTGTTTTTTGGATTCATCCAATTTTTATTCCAAATCCTTTCGCATTCGTTCAAAATCTTCTTTGGATAATTCTCCTGTCGCATAACGCTCTCTTAAA